>OJJJ01000517.1_pt1 | contig 17558 bp, 21 predicted proteins | sample 1596311 | NCBI WGS metagenome assembly OJJJ01 (sample SAMEA4350140, study PRJEB24818) | metagenome | biome: human; feature: gut; material: faeces | place: Denmark | collected 2013-09 | reverse complement strand
TTGCCAACGCTTTTGTTTGAACAGCAGCACAAGCATCATCGGAAGCAATCCTACCATTAGCCAAATGAAATAGGTGGGATTTGCATAAGGAATCATATGCTGCAGGTTCATGAAGGATTCACCTCATTTGTCAGCCGTTTGCGGTCGATTTTGCCATTTGCCGTATGGGGCAGATGCTCAACATAGATAAATCGCTGCGGGATCATATACTCCATCACCGTTTCACTCAGTGAAGATTTGATGGCTTTTGTCAGTTGAAACTCTTTCTCGAAGGGGTGCGTTTCGGGAACGACATAAGCAATCAACTGTTCCACTTTCTTTTCTTGATATTTAGGGACTACGACGGCTTGTTTGACCCACGAACTATTGCTTAAATGATGGTCAATCTCTTCTAGTTCCATTCGATACCCATGGAACTTCACTTGAAAATCAAGACGCCCTTCATAATGCAACAAACCATCTTCCGTCATTCTGCCGCTATCGCCGGTTCGATACGCTGGTTGCCCTTCATGGACAAAAAATGCCTCTTTTGTTTTTTCGGGATTGTTCAGATATCCTTTTGAAACGCTAGGACCACTAATGATAATCTCACCTACTTGCCCTTTAGGAACTAGTTGATCTTCTTCCATAAAGAAAACCGTCGAATCTTCTTTCACATACCCAATTGGCACCCGATCATATTGCTCCAGTAATTCTTCAGTGATTTGCACGCCGGATACGGCAACAGTCGCTTCAGTAGGTCCATAAGTATTGTAGATTTTTGCATTCGGAAAACGTTCCAGTAGCTCTTGAGCGGTTTTTTTCGGTAGTTCTTCCCCACAGAATAAGAAACGCTCCAACTGAGGAACGTGCATCCCGTCAAAGGTCTCTTCCATCAAACATAGTTTCATAAATGAAGGTGTCGAGATCCAAACATTGATAGCCAATTGCGGCAAAATCGCAAATAATGTTTTGAAGTCATTAATGACAACCTTTTTTAAAGGTACCAAGCAGCCGCCAGAAGTTAATGCTGGGTACACCCCCATGACAGAGAGATCAAAGGAATACGGTGCCTGCGCCAAATAATACATCCCGTCGCGTAAGGAAAAATCTTTCAATGTCCATTGCACGAAACTCAATAAATTCCCGTGACTAATCTGGACTCCCTTAGGGATGCCGGTCGTTCCTGATGTAAAGATGATGTAATAAATATCATCTTTTCCGAGCGTTTTTGCGTTACCTAAATTGCGCCCGCTTTGATAAATTTTTTCCAATTGATTTATTTCTAGCATTGGAATCATTGTTTCCGGACCTTGCCAGTCAGCTACACTAATGATCAAATCTGGTGTAGCCACAGAAAGGATCAATTCAACACGCTCTTTTGGTGTGGTACTTTCAATGGGGATATATGCCCGACCAGTTTTGGAAGCTGCCAAAAAAGCTGTCAGCATGTCAAATTCTAACTCGCCATAAACAACAATCGGTCCGCGAGTTTCCAACGTTTCCTCGAAATAGGCAGCTAATTGATTGGATCGAGCTGCTAATTGTCCATAAGTATATACTTGGTGATCTTCCCGGTAGGCAATCCTCTCTGAATCTTTTTTTGCCCACTCTTCAATGGCTTGCACAATATTCACCACGTTCATGAACATTCCTCCTAAAATTCATTATAGATAAAGGCGCCACCTTGCACGTTTTTATAGTGATAAAGATAAATTATCATAACGATAACAAAAAAATATAAAATAGTTTTCCACACAAAAGTAAGTACATGACTCTCAGGTCTATTATTCATAAATTTTTTCACAAAATTTCACCTCATGATAATATTCTGGAACCATTTTAATATAATTCAATAATACGAGACATTGATTTGTAGACTATAATCCTTACAATTTGGTAAGATTATTCTATGTTATTTAAACTTAATAAGGTTATGGTTATCCTATTAATATATAATGTATCTGGTCTATGAAAAATTGAATATTTTGTTTCTATTACTTACATCAAACGAATCGCTTCATGTGATTAATTAATCAATATAAATTATATGAAAAATCTCAATTATATTAAGATCTTATGGATTTTCCATAATAAAATCGAATTGAAAAAACACAGTTTGCGATTTTTTTACAAAGGTTAAAATTTTTTAATTACTTAATTCAATATTTCTCTCAATTTCCTTAAGTTTCTCTTTCAAAACTACTTTATCAGACAAACGCTTAATTTTATTAACCAATTTATTTATTTCTTCATATTTTTTTTTCGATATGTTCGGCTTTACTTTATCTCCGCTATAGCAATCATTTATAACTTCCTCTGCATGATTAATTAATTTTATTTGATATTTTGCTTCTCTTAATAAACCTTTTATCACTCGTTTCCAATTATCTTCTTCAAATATGTCTATATTTATAGAATCTATTGTTTTAATATCAACATTGTATTCTATCACAATATCTTTCCGAACAGTTGAACCATTAATAGCCGGAGGGGGGGATTGAAAGATTTCATTTACTGAATTTTGTACAATTAGTTTTTGTTGAATAATATTACATTGTTTACTTATTGCTTCAAATTGATCTGTTTTCAACTTTTCTCTGGGATACTTTTTCTTAAAGCTATGTATTTGTTCATTTAACTTTAGCAATAACTGGTTAATCGAAGATACCCTTTGATAATTTAAACTTTTTGATAAAAATCCTAAGTCATCTGAAAAGCTATCAATGACTTTTCCAATAGATCCTGAACTTTCTAAACTTAACAATTTTTGCTCAATTTCATTCCTTTCATTTTTGTATTTATTTTCTATGTAAGCTCCTAATCCACCAAGCAGAACTACCATAAAAAAAACAATACACCCACTAAACCCATTGTTGCCAAAAGTCAATGTATATCCGTTTCCTTGAACAAGCAGCGGACGATCGATCCTTAGTATATTTATAGTAGCCGCTGTCAGATTGGCTTGAACAGAAATAATCCCAATATCAGGATTGGCAACTGCTTCTATAAATTCTGCCATTGTAGTGACATCTGCTGTTTGTCCATCAAAGACGGTAGAGTCGATGGTTACGTAGTAGCGTATCCACAAGACGCGTAACTTAAGACGATTGCTCGTTTGTGTTTATATTTGGGACCTCTTTACATTTGCTTTGATAAAAAACTTTATATTCAGGAAGATACTTTTTTATAGAGTTGGTAGCTTTAACTAAGTAGTATCCAAAATAGCGATTCCCTTGTTTTGTCAGAGGTGTATTTTATGACTGACAGTTACCAGATTGTTTGACTTTCGAATATAAGCCTGCATATTTTGCCAATTTTGTTTGATTTTCCAATCGTTCAAATTGACCGATTTCAACGATTAATTAAGTGGAGTACACCTTTCCAATACCTGGAACACCGGGCAAATATTGATATTCTCGAATGCCGACAAATAATTGCTTGATTGCTTTTCCAAGTCTTTGATGTTCTTTTCAAGCGCACGAATTTCACGTACAAGAACACTTAGAACGACATTGATGGATTCTTGTGCAAGTCTACCTAAACGATAACTCATGGTAATTGCACGTTGAATGATTTGGCAATTTTTTCTGGATCTTTAAAGCAACCTTTTCCTTCTTCTTGTAGTAAGTCACAGAACGCCTCTAAGGCTTCTTTAGCTATAGTCGCAGCATCCGCAATATTTCCATAGTTAATGCAATTCCTTTTACGGTATCTTCACCCATGACAACCATTCTAAAAATTTTCGCTAACTCGTCCATTCCAGCTGGAAAAGAATCCCAAAAATCAATATCATAATTACCATTTTAATGATTTGTATCAAAAATCAGATGAATTGTTTGACGTGGCAATTAATAATAATACTTTAGCAATCAACAAGATGATTGACGGTATGTGGTTAAAGAAGAAAAATAGCTAGGAGATTTTTGAGAGATGACTGGTAAATTTAAAGATGAATTATTAACTGTTGTTGCAGATAATGATTTAAAAAATATTATTCAGTTAAGAAGATACTTTGAAAATCATAGTGATGAATTTACGTTCAAAAATATCACTCGTTTTCATCAAACCATTAATAATAATGTCGATGTTTTTGGTCTATATTTTGAGGGTAATCTTCAAAATTAAATGCACTTAAATATAAAAGCCCCCTGACGAAAGTCGAAGGGGGTTTTTATTTTGGTTTGAGGTTTGCATACCTACCGAAAAGGTAGAGTAGCAAAACGTCAAACAGGTATCAGCTAAATACCACCATAAGGGTGCGCTGATACTCGGCTCAAAAGAGCCGACAGAGCCGTCTGCAAGACCCCTCGGAGAGCCCACACTTTACCTTGTAAAGTATAGTGGGTTATACTTTACAAGGAAGTAGTCACCGAATTCCAGTTAGAAATTACTTTGTAACTACGTTTTGAGGAGGAGTAAAATGCTTTCCTACGTTCGACATTACCCATTAGCGATAGCTAAATTAATGTGTCTGTGCTCTCCTAAAATCTGCTGATTTATTACTGACTAATACAGGAGGTTTTTTTATGGGACAGACAATCATATCTGCTATTGGTGTTTATATTTCCACCAGTATCGATTATTTAATTATTTTAATTATTTTATTTGCACAGCTATCACAGAATAAACAGAAATGGCATATTTATGCGGGGCAATATCTAGGAACTGGCTTACTTGTAGGGGCGAGTTTAGTTGCTGCTTATGTCGTCAATTTCGTGCCTGAAGCATGGATGGTTGGATTGCTTGGTTTAATCCCTATCTATTTAGGGATTCGCTTTGCAATTGTTGGAGAAGGTGAGGAAGAAGAAGAGGAAGAAATTATTGAAAGATTAGAACAAAGCAAGGCAAATCAACTGTTTTGGACAGTCACATTGCTGACAATTGCGTCTGGCGGAGATAATTTAGGTATCTATATACCTTATTTTGCTTCGTTAGATTGGTCACAGACCCTCGTGGCGTTGCTTGTGTTTGCAATCGGCATAATTATCTTTTGCGAGCTTAGTCGGGTGCTATCTTCTATTCCGTTAATATCCGAGACAATTGAAAAATACGAGCGAATCATCGTGCCCTTAGTATTCATTCCACTTGGACTATACATCATGTATGAAAGTGGCACGATTGAGACTTTTCTGAACTTTATTTTATAGATAAAAAAGCCCCTTAAATGGGGCTTTCAGACTGTAGACAAAGTACTAGTTTTTAGTGCTTTGTCTTTTTTTATCCGTTAAAATAAGAGTATCAATTGGAGGTGTATCCAGATGCTCTCAAAACAAGATATGAGTAAACGCGCACAAATCGGTTTCTTTTCTCTTGAAGACTTGGTCCCACAGGACCATTTATTGCGGCAAATAGATCAATGTATTGATTTCTCCTTTATTTATGAATTGGTTAAAGAGAAATACGATGAAATCCAAGGACGTCCTAGCTTGGATCCTATTCTTCTAATTAAATTACCAATGATTCAATATCTATTTGGTATTAAAAGTATGAGACAAACAATAAAAGAAATAGAAGTGAATATCGCTTATCGCTGGTTTTTAGGTTTGAGTTTAGAAGATCCTGTTCCTCATTTTTCAACATTTGGTAAAAATAGTGTTGCTGACCAATACTATTTGACACAGAACCATTTAACTTAACTTGATGCAAATAATAACTTATCTAAATCAAATATCTCAACATATTTTTGAGTATGCTGTTTAATTAAACCTCTCTCTTCCAATGATGAGAACTTACGACTTATTGTTTCTGGGGTTGTACCCAAGTACGAGGCTAGATCTTTTTTCGACATTGGTAAAGTCACATAAGTATGGTTTTCTTCATCTTCAACGTATTCTGATAGAAAATCAATAATACGAGACTCTACTTGCTCCATACCAACCTGCATCGTTTGCTTTTCTGATACCTGTAAACGTTTCGTAACATCTGATAGTATTCTTCTCATAATTTCTGGGTAAGCGCCTAAATAGTCATCCATATCCTTTTTATGAATTCTACATATGCTCACTTCTGATATTGCTTCAGCATAATTAGAATGGTAACTTTCAGTTTGAAAAATAGCCACTTCTCCCATAAAATCACCAGGATTTAATATGCGTACAGTTTGTTCACGACCAGATTTATTTAAGTTATAAACACGTACACGCCCATTATTTATAATATAAAGTGTGTCATCTTTATCACCATTTCCAAATAACAACGCATTCTTTGCATAATGTACTTCTTGCGCTGATTGCGCAATTAAACTCATTTGTTCTTCATTTAGGTGATTAAAAATCGGAACTAAACGTATACAATCTATATGACTATGGTGGTGATGGTGTGCCATACAGCTTTCCTCCTAATTAATCGTTATCTATATAGTCATCATCTTCTAACGCATCCTTGTTAACAAAGGCTTGAAGTTGCCAAATATTTATATCTAAGTAATCTTTATAACTAATTAGTAAATCTTCTAATGCATCATCTGCTTCTTCTTGTGCTAAACGCATTGCACGAACGGTAAATTCACGATTAGTCCTAAAATCTTCTACTAACTGTATGACCATTTCTTCAGCAGAATAATATTTTTCAGACGGATCTTCAGAAATTATTGTAAATTCCTGAAATTCAGTAGTTGTTGAAGCTGGCTTAAATCCTGAAGCTAGTAAACGTTCTGTAATCTTATCAAACCATGTCTCATTCTCATTGTATAAATTCTCAAAAACACTATGCAATGAATAGAAATTTGTGCCTTTTACATACCAATGATATTGATGTAATTTTACATGTAAGGTATGGATATTAGCAAGTATATGATCTGTGACAGCTACAGCATTAATCTTGGTATGATGAATGTGTTCTTTATATGCTTTTTCAGCAGCTAATTTTTCTTGTCTTTCATTTGCTGTTGTCATTTTATACACCTTCCTTTACTTTTGAACTAATAACTGAATATCCTAGGTTTTCAATAGCTCTTTCAATTGTACTCAAATTGACTTGTCCTCAGGTAACATATCGCCATGAGCCTCGGTTAATCCTAGCTCCTTTTTAACTAAATTAACTGTGCCTTGATTATCCCCTGATAATACAGTGAGATTTTTAACACCAAGTGATTTTAATTTTTGTAGGTCTTGTTTAACACCTGCTCGAACTTGGTCACGGATTCCCATTAAAATAATTAACTTACGATCAACTGCCGTTAATACAATTGAACTACCGGCTCTTTCTAATTTATCTAATTCTTTAAGAACATCATCAGATAAAATTAGTTGTCGAAAAAATAATCGCTACCGTTGAGACTTCTCCGACAAAGGATACTTTTTTATCTACAAAATGTTCTTGTAAGAGATGGGCAGCCTTATAAATCGCGTTTAACTGTCTGGTAATTTGGGTTGTCTCTTTTATAGACATGCGTTTGTATTCTTTTTTTGCCACGTGCGAAGAATGCTCCTTTTTCCCAATAAAAAAAGCTGCTCAAAAGAGCAGTCTTTTATACAGGTTTAGTTTTGGTGCTTGCCACCCGCCGGACCCTTACGTTCCGGATTTGTATCGAGTTTAGTTTTGGTGCTCGCCACCCGCCGGACCCTTATGTTCCGGATTTATATCAAGTTGACTATGAGCCTGCTCTCATTTGTATATATAATATACCAAAAAAAGGTTGATTTGTCCAATACTGTGGGTGATTATAACCGTCTTACTGTGCTTATCTATTATATAATACAATCAAAAACCTAACCGAAAATTTAATAACGTTTCACTGATTTCATCTTCATTAATTCCGATGTAGCGTTTGGTAATCTTCTCGCTGCTGTGACCAAAGATTTCCATTAAGGTGGCCACGTCTTTGGTTTTCTTGTAATAGTGGTAACCAAAGGTTTTTCGTAGGGTGTGGGTGCCGATATCGTCCCTTCCTAACAGCTTCGCGACCTTTTGAAACATCTGGTAGACCGTATTGACTTCTAAATGGCCGCCCTTAGTACTGGGAAACAAGTAAGCCTCCGGATCTAAGGGTGCGGTATAGCCGTGAATCAAGTCCTGTAAGCTGCTTAAGTATAAAATGCGTGTTTTCCCTGTCTTTTGCTCCACGATGCGCGGGTTTTTTGAGGTAATCACGTCTTTTTTCTTGAGTTTGACGATGTCGGACATGCGCAGACCGCTGTTAATTCCAATTAGAAACAAGAAAACGTCACGTTCCGCATTTTTATTCCGTCGCAGGCAAAATAAAAAATCATTAATCTCCTGTTGCGACCGTAGTGGCTGAACATTATAGCCCATGACAATCCCTCCTTTTTAGTCTGTCCGAATACATGATTATAGTTATTATAACACGAAATCGTGTGTTTAGGGGGAGTAAAAAAAAAGAACCCTATAGGGATAGGATTCTTGATACATGATTTTATACAATTTCATGTATTAAGATGATTTAGAAAACCGACAGTACGCCATACATTAAGAAAAACTCAATAAGAGCTCCTACTATCGCCAAGCTAGATTTTTCTAAGTTCATTCTCTTCCTGTTTTGTGTTTTCGGATCATTTCTTACTTCTCTATTGTCCATATAATCTAAGATTTTTTTATAGGTTTTTAGATTTTCTTTATCTTGGATCTTTTGAAGTTTAATAGCAGCATTGACCATGATTACTATAAAAGTAACTGGCAAAATCAAAGAAAAATCGCCCCAGTATTTAAATAAGGATGCAGTAATGAGGGTTAAAACAAATGATCCTATAATAACCAACATTAATTGATTCATCTTAGCAATAGTTACTTCTCTTTTCATCTTATCGTCATCTCCTTTAATCAATTCGTCTAAGGAGATATTAAAATAATTGCTTAAAAGTAACAGATTTTGTAGATTTGGATAACTTTTAGGTGTATACTTAATTTAGATAAAGTAACTTTAAAAGTTACTTTTTAAAGAAGGTGAATAATTTTGAGTGAATTTACGATTGCAGTACATGGGTTGGTCTATTTAGGTCATAACAATTCAATTTTTACCAGTGAAGCATTAGCTGAGAACATTTGTACGAATCCAGTTCGTGTTCGCAGAGTTCTGGCAAAATGCCGAAAAAAAGGATTAGTTCAAACAAAAAAAGGTGTGCATGGCGGATACTTTCTAACCGATAATTTAGAAGCTATCACTTTAAAAAATGTTTATGAGGCGATAAAGATCCCAATTATCCAAAATACTTGGCATTCAGGTTATATCAATGAACAATGTATGATTTCGTCTGGTATGTCAGAAGCTATGGATGATCTTTATGATGAGCTGAATAAAGATGCAGTAGCAAAACTAGCAACTATTACATTAAAAGATATGGAAGTAAAATTATATGCAATACAAAATGAGAGGGGCACTAAAATATGAATGAGTACACTACAGACGTAGCCATTATTGGATTTGGTAAAGCAGGAAAAACATTAGCAGGTGCTTTAGCTAAAAAAGGAAAAACCGTCACTGTGATTGAAAAATCAGCTAAAATGTATGGTGGAACTTGTATTAATGTGGGATGCTTACCGACTAAATCGTTGACACATAGTGCAAAAATTATTGATCAATTATCAGAATTTGGCATTGAGCGAAATCCTGAGATTAACAACCAGTTTTTCAAACAAGCCATGGACTATAAAACTGAATTAGTAACCAAATTAAATAAAAAAAACTACCATAAAATTGCTGATTTAGATAACGTAACAGTCTTAGACGGTTTTGCTCACTTCAAAGATGACCATACTTTGTTAGTGGATACAGATACAGAAACGCTACAAGTTACGGCTGCTAATATCATTATTGGAACTGGATCTACGGCTGTTATTCCAGATTTTGAAAACAAGCAAAACAGTCCACACATCCACACAAGTGAAGAAATTTTAGAGCTAACAAATCTGCCAAAAAAACTAGGTATTATCGGAGCTGGTCCAATTGGATTAGAATTCGCTTCTTATTTTGCTGAGTTTGGTTCTGAAGTAACTGTTTATCAATTCAATGACTCATTATTGCCACGTGAAGATAAGGATGACGCAGCAGCTATTTTGGAAAGATTAGAAGAATTAGGGGTAACTATTGAATTTAACGCTCAAGCTAAACGTGTTCAAGATACGGATAATGGTGTACGTTTAACATTTGAACAAAACGGCGAAGAAAAATCTGCTGAATTAAATGAAATTTTAGTTGCTACTGGCCGTATTCCTAACACAAATAAATTAGATATTGAAAAGGCTGGCGTGGCGCTCGGCGCTCGTGGAGAAATCAAGGTAAACAAGCACTTGCAATCTTCTGTTGAACACATTTGGGCAGTGGGCGACGTTAAAGGTGGACCACAATTCACTTATATTTCTTTGGATGACTACCGTATTGTTTTGCCTCAATTGCTAGGAGAAGAATCCAACTATAATTTAGAAACGCGTCGTGTTTATCCTACAGCAACATTTGTGGATCCAACATTTGCACGGGTAGGCTTTAATGAAAAAGAAGCAACTGAAGCTGGTAAAAATTATAAAGTTGCTAAGATGCCCGTTGCTGCTGTTCCTAAAGCTCAAGTATTGCGTGAAACAAGCGGCTTTTTGAAAATATTAGTTGATCCAGAGACTGACCTTATATTAGGCGCAAGCTTCTTCAGCTACGAAGCTCACGAAATGATCAACTTAATTGCATTAGCAATTAATGAAAATATTTCATATAAGAGTTTACGAGACGGTATTTATACTCACCCTACAATGAGTGAATCCATGAATGATTTACTTGAAATGATTTAACTTAAATTTAACCACAAAAGAGGCTGGGACAAAATAAAATGGACCTTATAGAGATCTATTTTTCAGAGTCCACTCTATAGGAGTCATTTTACACTATTCACCTCCTATTCATTATTACTTATAACAGATAAGAGGTGAATATCATGCCCTCACTAGACGTTTATGTACCAATTAATAACTCTATTTTAGTACTTGTTGAAGAAATAAAAGAGTGTCTATAAAATCGTATAAACTAATTTATATAAGAGATTCCGGAAAACATCGTGTGCGATATAAAAATAAATTCTATCAAATATAGAACTTACCCAAATCTTTAAGCCCATCATAGCGTAAGTTTCATATCTAAAAAGAGAAGATTGGATTTATTGAGTAAATTAATCATGCAAATATAACATTACCGTTACTATATCGCCACCGCTTTTCCCTATCGCGTCTCTAATTTCCTTATTGATTGAGATGATCTTATCTTCATCTTTCCTTGGAGCCAAATAAATGTTTTTCACTTCAAAATCGTCAATTGTACCAAATACTTTTAAATGTCCCCATCTCCCTTTATTATCAGCTGTTCCTGGTAGTCTAAGGTGATAAGTCCATGATCCAAATCCCTCTTTGTAATGTAATTTGAGTTTCTGATTGTCAATTATTTTTATCATTTAAATAGCCCCATTTCTCATTCACTTTATCTATAGTTATGATACATGAAACTATCTAATTTCATGTGTTACAACTTAATAAGAATTTAAATTTTATTATTAGATTTTTTAATCATTTACACGAAAATTAATTTTATAAAGAGCATACTCTATACTCTTATTTTTTTTTCAAGAACTCAAAAAAGCGGAAAATCCCAGATTTAAAAATCTGAGTTTCCGCTTTTGTCATTTCAAGGATGGACTATTGTCTCAGCCTCTTCTAATTTATTCTTAAGATATTTTTACTTTCTCTGCAGGTGCTGATACTTCTTTTTGTTCTTTTCGACCTTTCAACTTATACTTCATTAATCTCATGCCATTGAAAATTACCACCAAGATACTACCTTCATGAACCAACATTCCGATAGACATATTCATCCATTCGCTGAAGAAGACGCTGGTCAACAAGACCAACACTACTCCAATTGAAATCACGATATTTTGTTTCATATTATTTGCGGTGGCTTTTACTAATCCTAATGCGTGAGGCAAGTTGCTGAAGTTCGAGTTCATTAAAACGACATCGGATGTTTCAATCGCTACGTCCGTTCCGCTTCCCATTGCGATTCCAATGTCTGCTAAAGCTAAGGACGGACTATCGTTAACGCCATCTCCAACAAAGGCTACAATTTGACCACGTTGTTGAAGTTTTCCGATATAAGCCGATTTGTCTTCCGGCAACATGTGGCCGTGAGCTTCGGTCAAACCAAGTTCGCCGGCGACCACATCAACGGTTCCTTGGTTATCTCCTGAAAGAACGACTAGATTTTTCACGCCCAAGTCTTTTAATTCCTGCAAATTAGCTTTCACACCCGGACGGACTTGATCGCGAATGCCCATCAGTACTTTTAATTCACCGTCGACCGCTGTCAAAACGAGAGAGTTCCCTTGTTGTTCAAACCGTTTGACATCTTTTTGCACTTTTTTGCTGAGAGTGACATTTTCTTTTTCCATCAAGGCCACATTCCCAACAGCCACTCTATGTCCAGCTACACTTGAAACGATTCCGCCGCCTTTCACGACTTCAGTTCCTTCAACAGGATAAAAGTTTGTTTCTCCAATTTGATTTAAGACCGCTTTTGCTAATGGATGATCTGATTCCCGTTCCACACTGACCAGATAGCCAAGCGTTTCAGCAGAATCTTTTTCATACAGTTCAGTCGCTGCAACGGTTGGGTTTCCGACAGTTAAAGTACCTGTCTTATCAAATACAATTGTATCCACATTGCTGAAGTCTTGAATGACTTCACTCCCTTTTAAAAGAACACCGTTACGAGCACCATTCCCGATACCGGCAACGTTTGAGACAGGCACTCCGATAACTAATGCGCCTGGGCAACCTAGAACCAAGATGGTGATTGCTAACTCAATATTTTGACTGAATGCCCATACAACAATTGCCAGAACCAAGACAGCTGGTGTGTAGTATTTAGAAAAGCGATCAATGAACCGTTCCGCTTCGGATTTAGAATCTTGTGCTTCTTCCACGAGTTCAATAATTTTTCCAAATGTGGTGTCCTCACCAACTCGGTCAGCTCTGATTTGAATCGTTCCGTTTTCTAAAATGGTTCCTGCAAAAACTTCTGCATCAGCTAGCTTGTTGACCGGAACAGCTTCCCCTGTAATGCTAGCTTCATTGATATGCCCTTCGCCCGTAAGGACTGTGCCATCCACTGGAACTTTCGCACCCGTTTTAACGAGCAAGATATCCCCTTCATCTACATCATCCACTTCTACTTCTTCAAATTCGCCATTATCCATTTGTTTCAAGGCGCTTTCGGGTGCCATTTCAGTCAATTCTTTGATAGCAGATCGCGTTTGGTTCAATGTTCGTTGTTCCAAGTAGTGTCCGAATAAGAATAAGAACGTGACAATAGCCGATTCTTCATAATTTTGAATAAAAAGCGCACCAATCGCTGCAATACTGACTAAGACATCAATACTGATGACTTTAACTTTCATTGCTTGAAACGCTTGAATGGCAATTGGCGTAATCCCAAAGACAGAGGCGATGATCAAAGACCACTCTGAAAGTCCTACGTTTTCTAAAACAAAGTGACTGAAGAAACCGAGTACGATTAACAATCCACTGATGACGGTGATAACATTTTTCTTGCTTAATATATATTGTTGCATGCTTTTTCCCTCCAAATTTAATTTCTCTTTTATTGATAAACACAGTATAAGATAATTGCCTAAGTAATTAATTGACGGCTATCAAGTTTAGAAAGTTCTCTTTTATCGTTTCTAAGCACCTCGAATCGGATTGCAACAAAAAAAGCAATCCCGGAAAAATAGCTTTTCTTCCAGAATTGCCTAGTTCATTTAATCTGTTAAGCGGCCTTGACTTTTGCTTTAAGGACCGGATAGCCTACGTTTTCGATAGCTTTTTGAATCTCTTCAATCGAAGTGACAGCTGAATCAAAATTGGTTTTGACTTTGCTGGAGTTGAATAATACTTTAATGCTGTCTTTATCAATACCGTTAACTGATTTCAAGGCACCTTCAATTTTTTGCATACAACTTGGACAAGACAACGTTTCTAATTGCAATATAGCTTTTTCCATAATTCCTATCTCCTTTATGTGTTTTTATTTTATCCGCAGCAGATTAATGAACACTGCCTTTTCCTCTTTACAACTGTAGTATATCTCACTTTTAGCAAACGAAAATTGACGCATATCAAGTTTTGCACTTCTTTTTATCTTTTTGCTCAATTCACCATCTTAATAGTCTTTTTCTACCCCTTATTGCCATCAGAATAATAATAAATTGGTGGATAGTCTTGTCTGCGTATAAACCATACTACAATCGCGCCAATAAACAGGGCCAGAGACAAGGCTTGCGAAACGCGGATCCACTCGCCAATCCATAAACTGTCCGTTCGCATACCTTCAATGAAGAACCGACCCACTGAGTACCACAAAACGTAACTCAAAGCGACTTCTCCTTGACGCAAAAGCTGTTTTCGATTCCGTATAGTGACGATGAGGACAAAGCCCAACAAACTCCACAATGACTCGTATAAAAAAGTCGGATGGTAGTAGGTACCATTCATATTCATTTGTTCAATGATAAATTCAGGTAAATAAAGATTTTCCAAGAATTGACGAGTAACCGGTCCACCATGAGCTTCCTGATTCATAAAATTGCCCCAACGACCAATGGACTGGGCTAACAATACATTGGGCGCTAAAATATCAAGAACGAGTGCCAAAGAAGTACCTTTTTTCTTTGCATACCAATATAGCGTACCCCCTCCTGCAATCAATCCCCCATAAATCGCAATGCCGCCATTCCAAATCGCAAGGATTTGTCCTGGATTTTGCAGATAATAACCAAGTTCAAATAACACATAATAAAGCCGAGCGCCGAGGAGTCCAATCGGAATTGCCCATAAGGCCATATCGATAATGGTATCCTCTTCCAGTCCTTTTTTCTTTGCTTCCTTGGTGCTCAACTGGAGAGCCGCTAATATGCCCGCTGCAATAATGACTCCATACCAATGAATCACAACAGAACCAATCTCCACCACATGGGGATTCAAAACGCCTAATACGAATCCCATTCTATTTGCTCCATTTCTTCAATTTTTCGCGTCATTCTAGTCATGGTGATGCTGAACAAGATTCCGGCTAAGCTCCATGGAAACCAAACAGTGAATACACTTTTATCTCCCTGGTCACTCGCTTCGTAATACGCCACTTTTCCGTGTCCGATTACGCCGGCTCCTTTTACAACTTCCTCTTCTTTTTCCATAGCTAACCTATCTGCCTCAACAACGTTAGACGTTTTTGCTTCGCCGCCAATCGTGTTCTTGGTGAAAGGGACGACAAAGAATGCACCCGCTGCTGACAACGTGATGGCAACTATCACCCAAAAACAATGCACATTCACCCCTACTTATTTTTACGTTTTGTTCGACAACCCTATCTTAAAGAAAAATAAAACAAAAAAACTTGAGGGTTATCATGTTTGTGCTTTTATTTTTCCAATGAATGAAGGTCGTTCTGTCTTAAAAAAGCCAAAAACGGACAGATGGAAGCAAAAGCACTGAGTTCTGTCCCGTTGTTAATGAAGAGCGACAGAACACCAACGTGTAGAAAAAAGTGTGTCCGATTATTCGCTGTAAAGCAATAAATCATCTAAATCCTGAATCTTGATCCTTTTCCCAGACAGCTGTTGAATCAATCCCTCGTCCTCCAATTCTCCAAATTTGCGACTGATGGTCTCAGGTGTCGTTCCTAAATAGGAAGCAATGTCCTTTTTTTCCATCGGCAGGGTGATGGTGGGAGAGTCGCCCATTTCAGGTTCCACATTTTCTGCCAAAAACAAAACTAAACGGGTAATGACACTCTCCAAGGCTACTTGTGTCGTTTGACGTTCTGAACTTTCTAACCGTTTAGACATTTCCGCCAATAGTTTTAAAGAAATAGCTGGGTATTGTTCCAGAAAATCTTGGACATCTTTTTGCTGAATCATACAGACAACGGTATCTCGGGTTGCTTCGGCATATTCCTCGTGTACTGCATCCGGGTTGAACAAGGTCCATTCTCCGGTGAAATCATCAGGGTTCAAGATCCGCACTAGCTGCTCTTTGCCAGAGTCTGCCAATCGATAAATACGGATTTTCCCACGATTGATAATATATAAAGTATCCTCTTTTTCTTGTGAACGAAATAGAAACTCTCCTTTTTGATACTGTTTCGTGTGGGCTTTTTCAGCAATGTAATTCATCGCGCTATCCTCTAAGTGATTGAATATTGGAACCAAGCGGATACAGGCTGCGTGGTCGCCAATTTCATGATGGGTATGTTTAGTCAATTCATTCTTCCCCTTTATTTATTTTGTTTATATTCGCTGCTTTTATTATATAAGTCTCTTACTACAAAAAAATTGATGCACATCAAGAAAATGGAAAAAGGACTGGAAAGAATTCCAATCCCTAAATCAGCTTCTACTTTTACCTTAATCTTCATCCTCATCAAGAGCGTCATCATCTTCTAATGCTTCTTTACCAATGAACGCTTGCAGCATCCAAATGTTCTTGTCTAAGTCATTTTTAAAAGCAATCAATGTATCTTCTAAAGCATCGTCACCCTCGTCTTGAGCTAAACGAATCGCGCGAATAGTTAGGTCACGAGTGCTTCTGAAGTCCTCGATAATATTTTCAACCATGTCTTCTGCTTTAGCGTATTTATTAACTGCATCTTCCGAAAGCATCGAATATTTTTCAAATTCAACCGTTGTCGAAGCAGGTTTATGCCCAGAAGTAATTAGACGCTCCGCAAGTTTGTCGAACCATTTTTCATTTTCGTTATACAACTCTTCAAATTTTTCATGCAACGTAAAGAAATTGGCTCCTTTTACATACCAGTGATATTGGTGCAGTTTCACATGTAATGTATGCATGTTGCCTAAAAGATGATCCGCAATGGCCGCTGCATTAATTTTCGTATGATGAACATGTTCCTTGTGTTCTTGTTCTTCTTGCAATCTTTCTTGGGGTGTTCTTTCTTGAGTAGCTTTATTTTCAGTCATGATTTATTCCTCCTATAATTTTGGTTTGTTTAAAATAGCTTTCTTTGATTCCTCCTTTTTCTTTACTGAATTTAGTATAGGATAGATTTCCGTTAAAAAAATTGACGCTCATCAAGAAAAGTATTTCTTAATAGACGCCAGGCTTTTTTATTAAATTCAACTGAAATAATCAAAGGAATGAAGTCGTTCCCTCCAAACAAAAATTTCATTAAAGTAGGGCCTAAAAAAAGAATAGCAACTATACTTTGTCAAGAGACCTGACTGCTATTTTTTTGCTTGTTATTCTTCAATTACCAAATGTCTTGCCTTGCAGTATATTTAATGCTCTTTCTCACTAGTGTTGCATGCAACACTAGTGAGAAAGAGTATTAATAAGATTAACCTAGAAGAATAACTTTACTTTATTTATGTCATACCATAAATAAAAATTGAAAAGAATTTTTTTATTTATTTTTAGTAGATCGATTAATAGGAGTTTTAGCTTGGGAGCGTCAATAATTTTGTGTAAATGGTTCTTCCCTACTGTAGATTGTTTCTAATTCTCCATCGGTTGACTCAGCATTTGTTCGAGCTCGCCTTCGGCCTGTTGGAAACCTTTATGACTGCGAC
>OJJJ01000516.1_pt1 | contig 17563 bp, 12 predicted proteins | sample 1596311 | NCBI WGS metagenome assembly OJJJ01 (sample SAMEA4350140, study PRJEB24818) | metagenome | biome: human; feature: gut; material: faeces | place: Denmark | collected 2013-09 | reverse complement strand
TCGCGTTGCTTCGAATTAAACCACATGCTCCACCGCTTGTGCGGGTCCCCGTCAATTCCTTTGAGTTTCATTCTTGCGAACGTACTCCCCAGGTGGAATACTTATTGCGTTAGCTGCGGCACCGAAGTCCTTATGGACCCCAACACCTAGTATTCATCGTTTACGGCGTGGACTACCAGGGTATCTAATCCTGTTTGCTCCCCACGCTTTCGAGCCTCAGCGTCAGTGATCGTCCAGTAAGTCGCCTTCGCCACTGGTGTTCCTCCTAATATCTACGCATTTCACCGCTACACTAGGAATTCCACTTACCTCTCCGACACTCTAGCAAAACAGTTTCAAAAGCAATCCCAAAGTTGAGCCCTGGGTTTTCACTTCTGACTTGCTCTGCCGCCTACGCTCCCTTTACACCCAGTAATTCCGGATAACGCTTGCCCCCTACGTATTACCGCGGCTGCTGGCACGTAGTTAGCCGGGGCTTCTTAGTCAGGTACCGTCATTTTCTTCCCTGCTGATAGAGCTTTACATACCGAAATACTTCTTCACTCACGCGGCGTCGCTGCATCAGGGTTTCCCCCATTGTGCAATATTCCCCACTGCTGCCTCCCGTAGGAGTTTGGGCCGTGTCTCAGTCCCAATGTGGCCGTTCACTCGTTAAAGCCGGCTACTGATCGTCGCCTTGGTGAGCCATTACCTCACCAACTAGCTAATCAGACGCGGGTCCATCCTGTACCGAAAAAACTTTTCACACAATGTCATGCGACATCGTGCGCTTATGCGGTATTAGCAGTCATTTCTAACTGTTATCCCCCTGTACAGGGTAGGTTACCCACGCGTTACTCACCCGTCCGCCACTCAGTCTACTTATCTTCCACCCGAAGGCTTCCGTTAAGCAGCTTCGTTCGACTTGCATGTGTTAAGCACGCCGCCAGCGTTCATCCTGAGCCAGGATCAAACTCTCATGTTAAAAAGTTTATCCCAAGTTCAAAACTTAGCTTGGCTAATTTATCCCTTGTTTACTGTGTTTGGGTTGTTGATTTCTCAACGACCAAGAATGTTGGACATCTGTCCAGCGATTGATTTCTCAATCTTTATATCTCTTGGAATTTTCAAGGTTGTTTTATTATTCAATTATCAATTTTCTTTTTTCGTTTCTTTCGAAACAGCTTATTTATTATATCTCATTTCGTTTTGTTTGTCAAGAGTTTTTTTATTTTTCTTTTTGACTTTTAAACAAATGAGTGAGTTGCTGTTTTTTGCAACGTGTTATATATTAACACATTTCCTTTTTCATGTCAACAACTTTTTTTATCTTTTTTATTGTCCGCTATATGTTTTTTAGCGACAACGTCATTTATCTTATCATCGATTCCAATGAAAGTCAAGAACTTTTTTAACAAATAGTAAAAGAAAAAAAGTCTAGCAAAAAGAGACATCCATTTTATCTCTTATCGCTAGACTTTTCTTTTCCTTTATCGATTACTATAACTCTTATTTCTATAACAAAGTGAACTACTATCACTTAATCAAGTCTGAAGTCGTAACTTCTAAATAAAATACTCTCTTACAAATTCCCTTTTCTCTTCTGTGATAATTCCGCTACTGCTGTATAAAGCACATCTGTGGAAGAGTTAATTGCTGTTTCACAAGAGTCTTGAATAACTCCAACAATAAATCCAACACCTACTACTTGCATTGCAATGTCATTTGGAATCCCAAATAAACTACAAGCTAATGGAACTAAGAGTAAAGAGCCACCCGCTACTCCTGAAGCACCACAAGCACTCACCGCAGATAAGACGCTTAATATAATTGCAGTTCCTAAATCAACTTGAATATTTAATGTATGTGCGGCAGCTAATGATAAAATTGAAATTGTAATAGCCGCTCCTCCCATATTAATGGTTGCTCCTAATGGAATGGATACAGAATAAGTATCCTCATCAAGACCAAGCTCTTCGCATAGTTTCATATTAACAGGAATATTTGCTGCAGAACTTCTTGTAAAAAATGCTGTGATTCCGCTATCCTTTAGACATTTTAATACTAAAGGATATGGATTTTTTCGAATCCCTACAAATACAATAATAGGGTTAATAATTAATGCATCCACAAGCATCGTTCCTACTAATAAAAGAATTAAACTTCCATAGTCCAACAGTGTCTTTATTCCTTGCTGTGAAATCGTTTTATATACTAATCCAAGCACTCCAAATGGTGCAAAGCTAATAATCCATCTTACAATCTGAGAAATTGCTTCTGAAAAATTACAAATCATTTCTTTTGTAGTTTCTGATGCTTTTCTCAACGCAATTCCTAATAAAACTGCCCATGCTAATATCCCTATATAATTTGCATTTACAAGAGCATCTACAGGATTTGATACTAAATTCATTAACAAGGATTCTAATACTTCCCCTACCCCTCCTGGTGGAGATACACTGCTTGTATTATCTGCTAATGTTAAAGTAAGTGGAAAAATAAAACTTGCTATTACTGCAACACATCCGGCTAAGAAAGTACCTAAAAGATAGAGAATGATTACTTGCTTCATATTTGTTTTTTTTCCTTGCTGATGTTTCGACAATGCCTCCATAACAAGAAATAAAACTAAAATTGGTGCAGCTGCTTTTAGCGCACCAACAAACAAGTCCCCAAAGATTGTTAAAACTTGCGCTTGTGGAAGGAAGATTCCTAAAAGAATTCCTATCAGCAACCCGATAATAATTCTTTTTACAAGGCTAAGTCCACTCCACTTTTGAAACACACTTTTCATATTACCTCTCCTTTTTTCTTCTTAATATCACTCTTTTTTTAGTATACCATATCATATTGTCATTTCAATACTTTATCATATCGCATCATTATTTTTGTAAAGTCTTACAAATTTTGTTCTGCTCTGTCCATCTTTTTTGTGCGTTTGTAAAAGACATTTGTACTTTAAAAAAAGACTCTTTACCTTAACATAAAATACAAATATAAGCATTTATGCTTCACTTATACCTTCCACATAAAAAAAAGAAGTGATTGTCTGGGAACCTAAGAAGTTCGCAAAGCGTGCTTCTCATCATTGACCCATTCCATCACTTCTACAATTTCTTTATTAAAATAAAAGCTTTGACATATTTGTAAGGAATAGCAATAATATATTGTTATTATATAAATAGGATAGCAATACACTAGCATTAATATAAGAATACATTGTCTCTCCAAACGGTGTACTTCCAAAGATAGTAACAATAAGAAAGAAGATCCAAATTCCAATCAATCCCTCAACAGCACCTAAGAGAATCCCTCCTATTGTATTCAACTCTTTTAAAATTGGAATTTCCGTTATAAAATCTAGCACTTTTAATAAAAGTCGTATTAAGATACCAGAGATAATAAATGTTAAAAGAAATGAAATTCCATTGATCGCCATCTTTGCTAAGTAAGAGGCAATATAATCATAAAATCCAGTCGCTTTTAATGCTTGATAAATATCCTTATTGTTATTTTCTAGTAATCCTTCTTTTATACTTTCTGGGAGATTTAATTGTTCAATTTTTTTGGTTTGTTCTCCACGCTTTAATTTCTGATTTTCCTTTCCGCCCAACTCCAAATTTTTCTCAATTACTGTTTTAATGTCATTTCCCCATGTGGTATACTCATTGATTCCTTTTCCAATGACTTGGTAACATTGGGAAGAAATAAATAATGCTAAAATTGTAGAACTACAGAGAAAAACACCTCGTACGAGTCCCTTTCTCCATCCATTCAATGTTACAATAACAAAGAAGGCAATGACTCCAATTAACAAATAGTTCATTTTATTATTTCCTCATTCCTATTTCAATTTTATCCTTTGTAGGCTCTTATTTCCTACGATTAAGTATTGATTTCTCTTTCCAATGGATATAACATCGGTAATACCAGTATCAAAACGAGAATAAAATTTTTCCTTTCCTTGTAAACGAAGGATGGTACATTCATATTCGCCAACTAGAATAATCTCGTCTCCATTGAATTTTACTTTTTGATAATCTTGATCAATAATTTTATGGAAAATAGAATTTCCCTTTGTATTATAGACATTCACAATATACTTGCCTTTTTCTGGTTGCTCCTCATTTTTGGTTATAACCCCAATGTACTGATTATTTGAAAAAACACTTCGAATCTGTGTATCAAATGGAATCTTTGTTTCAGTTTTACTCGGCTTATTTTTTACTTGATATAAAATAGCCTGATTATCTCCATAAGCACATACCGTTGTATTATCGATAAATTCTACCTTTGGAAAAATAGTATCCGTATAATAAAATCCACCTACATATTTGTTACTGTTGGCATTTTGTCCAACCGAACCAAAGTTATAAAATGCTATCGTATTCTTTGCCTCTACTCCATCAATTGTAATATAACTGACAACTAAGTTCATAGCATCTTGTGATAATGCAATATCTAATGGATATCCACTTTGATCAATACTCACATTGGAATCTACAATCTTTGTACCTTCCTTATCATAGAGTTGAATATAATTTTTCTTCTCATCTTCTAAAACAACCGCAATCACACCCTGATCAGACACTTCAACGTCACTGATTGGATATGGCATTGTATAAGTTTGAGATTTTCCCTCACGATCAAAAGAATAAATACTATTTCCCTTTAAATCTGCACATACGAGATAATTTTCATTGGATACTACTCTTGGAGATTGCATCGAATAAGTCTTTGTCCAAATACTCTTCCCTTCCGAATCAAGAAGAGAAATACCATCTTTACTATACTGCACGGTCTTTCCATTGAACATATCATAACTAGCTTCTACTTTTTCTTCCATTTGTATTTCTTCTACTACTTTATAAGAAGTATACGTTCTATAATGACTATAAATATAATAGCCTATGGCTATGATCGCCACTGCAAGCAAACCAATGAGCAACCATTTTTTCTTCTTGTCTTTAAAAAAAATACTTTTTCTTCCCTTTTGCCTCTGCTCCTCATTTTTATCCAGCGTATTTTCTGCCATTTTCCTTTTTCACTTCCTTTAAAGTTCTTTTGCGTATCTTAGGCCAAATACTTCCTTTTCGGCTTATTCTTTTCATTATAGCATACATCATCTCTATTCGATAGTTGGAATTATGATTTTCTGTCCAGGGAAAATGGTGTCCTCCTCGCCCATTCCATTTGCCTCTAAAATAGCTTTTGCATACTTACCCGTCTGAAACATTTTTTTACTAATACTAATCATCGTATCCCCTTCTTTTACTATGTAATAGGTTGCGATTGTAGTATTTCCTGTTTTAATGGCTTGTCCTGCATTTTTTCCATCAGAATTGGAAGGATTCTTTTCCGCTGTTTCTTGTTGCTTCTCTTCTTTTTCTTCCTTTTGTTCTGTGGTTGTCGTTACCTGCTCTGTTGCTTGTTCCGTTACTTGCTGGGTTGCTTGTTCCGTTACTTGCCCTGCCACCTGTTCCGTCGTACTTTTCGGACTGCTTGCAATTACTTCCTGTCCATCCTCTCCCCCTTTTATTTGGGCAATGGTCGATTGTAATAAAACCATTTTATCATAATTATTGATTACAGTAATTCCTACTGCTAATATAGCGATCGTTAAAAATGTGCTAGCCACATAATAAAATCCACTTTCTTTTTTCGGTATCCTCTCTTCCACTTTTGGAAATAACTTTGTCTTCTTCTCCAATGTTCTCCGATAAGAAGCCAAAACTGCCTGATCCCTTTTAGAGATTGTCTGTTTTTCCTGAATGGTTTTATTTTTTCCCTCGTTTTGTGCAATCATATACGACTGCATTTCTTCATTTTTTTCATAATAAAGGTAATACCCTTTTTGTTTCTTTAACCCATCATTCTCATATAAATAAAAGGTATCTTCATTTTCTAATGAGTCAATCATATAAAGCACTTTATTTTCTCCAGCGAAATAATTATTATGAATCTTCATAATTTTACTATTTAAATCAGTAGAAAATCCAAGCCTTGATAAAAACCATCCAACAATGGATAAATGAGGGAAAAACTCCCTGATTTGTGTATAAATTGTTGCCCAGTTTTCATTGGTAAACACAGTTTCATCTAGATCTAATTCAAAGTTTTGTGCCTCTAAAGCTCCACTAATATAAATAAAAGTTCCTTCTTTTGTTTTCTTTAAAGTTCCAAGTAAAATAGCCCCTCTTGCATAGGTATTGGATGGCATGGCCAATTTTGACAAATAAGTCATCACATAATCTTCCACATATATTTTTCTTTTTGCCGATGGACTTCCAACTTGTCTTATATTTTTCGGTGGTTGGTATTCCTGATTCTTTTCACTTTCCTCTGTCGCTACTGTATGATAGATTACCTCCATCGCTCCTCACGCACCTTTCTTTTCTTCATCAATAGCAACAGCATATCATATTTGTTTGCTCAACAAGGGAGAATCCTGTCGTCCAAATACAACTATCGTCCTCTTTTTTCTTACATAATAAATGTGTTTTTTGTTGTTTCATTCTTTTTTTTACATCATATGGAAATTTTTGTCATACTTTCTCCTTCGATTTATGACTAATATTTCCAAAGTTACTGCATACTCTATAATACGCAACAAAGACGGAGGTAAACAAAATTATGAAATACTACGATGCAAACGATATCCAAACACCACTATTATTTGGACAAGATCTTTTATCGTTAATTAATACTCATAGAAAACTTTCACAACCCATTGTCATTTTATGCATTGGAACAGACCGTGCTACTGGTGATTGTCTTGGCCCTTTATTAGGAAGTTATTTGGCTTCCCAAAATACAAACGCCCTTATTTTAGGCTCTCTAATAGAACCTGTTCATGCAGTTAATTTAGATTCTATTTTAGAATATATTTATAATACTTATGAAGATCCCTTTATTATTGCTATCGATGCCTGTCTTGGCACAAAAGAACATATCGGCTATATTACATTAGAAACAGGTGGACTCTGTCCAGGAGAAAGCACAAATAAATCCCTCCCTTGTGTTGGAAATATTGCTATTACTGGCATTGTAAACCGAGCAGTTTCCTCTAATTTTTTTGTTCTACAAAGTACAAGGCTTCATACTGTTATTACACTTTCTAATGCCATATCAAAAGGAATTTGTTTTGCACTTGAAAAGATGTCTACTCTTCCTCAAGTATTCTAATGGTATCATATAGCCATTGTTTACATGAAACAATGAGAAGCACCTTTGTAAACTTCTCACGTTGACAGACAGTGGCCATATGTGAACATAAATGTTCTCGCATACTGGTTACCTTTAGGTAAAACAGAAAAAAAGGATTCCCTCTCTCCATATCTTATGGTAAAAGGAACCCTTTTTTTCTCATCCATTTATTCTAATTCTCCATCATAATAAGCGATAGCCTCCGATACGGTATCCGCATCTCCTGCTTCCATAATCTGAATTAAATCATCCAAAATAGGAATTGACATATAATCTTTTCCAAGATATACTTCATACTTTTTATTGATAATCAGATTTTGTTCTTTGATCGCTTGCTCTCCTAAACTTCTCTGCTCTTCGATCTCTTTTTGCTTATTTTTCAAAATCATAAGAGCATCATTTCTTCTCTTTTTAATTTCTTCAATAACAACTTTTTTCTTGCTATTTTCAAAATCCGTTAATGCGTCTTGTTTTTGTTTTGCAATATCATCTAATAACTGGTTTAACTCTGCTATCTGATCATCATATTCATGAAGACCATATTGACTTTCATCCTTATCCTTTGTCACCGCATTTGTAATGGCTTTTATCTTTTTCTGATTTGCTTTTATTTTATCCTTTATTTTCCGGCCCTCTTGTAGCGTATCTCGATGTTTTACTTTTGTTGTATTTAAAATGACCACATAGATGACAAAAAATAAAAACATACAGATAGTAAAGATTAAAAGATAAAAGAAATATGGCATTTTACTATTTGCTAAAAAAGTTTCTTTTCCAATGAAGCAGATGATTGCTGGGACACCAAAGAAACAAACAACAAATGTTAAAAACAACTCCAATATTTCAATAATTCCTCTTGTCATAAAAAGAGAATAGTAAATTTTAGAGTTACAAAAACTTGGAATATGATTTTTTCGAAAAACCGTTTGGATTTCTGTAACTAATCTTCGATTCTCCTCACGAATATCCGCTGTCTCTTCTGCCACTCTTTCGTTCATCTTTTTATTTTTCTTCTTTTCTCGCTGTTGCTGGATTTTTTTTATTTTTTCCTTGTGAGCTTCTATCTCTTTATTATAGATTCGATGAATCTCTTCCACTCTCTCTTTGATGGTCTTCTCAATTTCATCATGAATGGATTTTTCCATGGCCGCAATGGAACGCTTATTTACTCTCTCTTCCTCTTGTAACTTTTCCACTGATTTTTTCATTTTATCTAACGTCAATAGGTCTTCATACGCAGCTTTTAAATATCCTACATCTTCGTTAAACACATTTTCTTCTTCACCCATCTTATATCCTCCTCGTATTGTTCCAGTTATCTTATGCATTCACTCATTGGACAAACTTAATCACATCACATATTTTTTTAGTACGCGATACAAGCAAAAAGATCTTCCAAAAACTGACGTTTTTCTCTTTCATTGTAACAAAGAAATTTTATTTGTACAATATACAAAGGCTTTGTAAAAAACCGAAAACTATTGAAATACAATCCTTCTCTTATTATAATAAAAGGACTTAATAAGACGAACACAAAATCATGGAAGATAAAGGAGATTTTTATGAGAATTTGGGGTAAGCTTTGGAAAAATACAAAAATGATACAAGATACGGTAATTGAGTGCTACGATCCCTCTATGAGTCGTACTGCAAAAGTATATGATTCCTTAGATCAAATCTGTGAACAATTCGATCTATCAAAACCAATTTGGCTCGATATCAACAAGCAAGATTTCATTCGCAGTTCTAAATGCCGTTTTACATCCGATAGTTTTATCGAATCTATTGACTTTGACTATTTAGAATTACAAGTAATTGAAGAAGACTGGTTCTAAAACGATGAAAAGCACGCTCTTGGAACCTCTCACGTTGGCAGATGTCGTCGACATTATAAAGGATAATGACTCACTTTCTAATTTCTAAAAATGCCGTAAAAAAGAGAGAGCTAATAAAAGACTCTCTCTTTTTATATTATATATGTAATACGTTGATACCTAATATCTTAGCCTATCTTATATCATAGGAAAGAGGCGTTGAAATTCTGAATCTGCAAATTGTTTTAAGCGTTCTTCAAATTGTATATATTGCCTGAGGAACTTTTTTCCTTCTTCACTTAATTCCGTTTTTCCACCATCTCTTCCACCATGCCTTCTTTTTACAACCGTAAATCCCAGTTGATGTTCCATCTCATTTAATAGGTTCCAAGCTTTACTATAAGACATAGCCATTTGGCTACACGCCTTTCTCACAGAATTTGTTTCTGCAATCAACTGTAACAAAAGTCTTGCCCTTTCATTAAAAAACATGGTTTCTTTTTCAATGCTAATTCGCACATAGGGGTGCAACATCTGTCGACTATGTTGTTCAATAGATTTTTCGTCTTCCTCTAACTCTTGTGTACTTTTAATAATACCACTATCTTTTACCTCTACCCAGACTCTTCCTTCTTTTAATGAATGTAAGAATCCTCTCATTCCTTCTTCACCATCATATCCTAATAATTTGGGGATCAGACTTTTATGCAAATTCAATGGATGTCCTGTTTTCCCTTCATACACTGGACTAACCGCAACGCCTTTTTGGTCTAAAATTTTATAAATAGTATCTGTCTTTAACAAAGGTACATCTAATTTGGTAAATAACACTCGCTCACATTTTCCATCTAAATATTCAAATCCTATTTTGGCAGAATCGAACATAGTGCTTGTCTGATACTGTTCGTTTCTCAAAAACACAACCCCATACCCAGATAAATCTCTTTCCACTTCTTCTGCTTGTGCCCCTGTTACAACAACAATTGGTGAAATATTTGCCCTTTGATAAGTCAATACGATTCGCTTTAAGACGGTAATTTTTCCTAATTTTTTTAACGGATCAAAAGCCTTGGCTTCCCTTCCTCTTCCAGTCGTTATAATTAATCCTGCAACTTTCTCTTTCATCTTTCTTTCCTTATTCCCTTATTTCCAACCATAAAAAGCACACTTTCTAAGTCTGACTTATGCAAGCATAGTTTCTGACTCGTTGTCTTCATGTAAATAACAGAAAAACAGAGCACTGATGATCAGCACCCTGTTTTTCTCTATCCCAATATGGTGACAAGTCGTTGTTCACCTTTTTCTCTTTATAATTTCACTTTTCTTTTATTTGATGGATTAAGAAAGACGAGCAAGTAATTTTTCTCTTTCTTCTTCAAATCCTGGTTTTCCAAGAAGTGCAAACATATTTTTCTTATAGCTTTCTACTCCTGGTTGGTTAAAAGGATTTACTCCTAATGTATATCCACTAACGCCACATGCAAATTCAAACATATAGAATAGCTGTCCTAAAGAATATTCGTCAATTTGTGGCATTGTTACTTTTAAGTTAGGAACTCCACCATCTACATGAGCTAATACCGTTCCATTCATAGCACTTTGATTTACAAAGTCAACTGTTTTCCCTGCTAAGTAGTTCATTCCATCAAGATCCACTGGTTCTTCTTCAAGAATAATTTCACATTTAGATTTTTCCACTGCAATCACTGTTTCAAAATGATTTTGAGAACCATCTTGGATAAACTGACCCATAGAATGTAAGTCTGTTGTTAAATCAACAGATGCTGGGAACAATCCTTTTCCATCTTTTCCTTCGGATTCTCCATATAACTGTTTCCACCATTCAGATACATAATGAAGTGCTGGCTCATAGTTACAAAGAATTTCGATGGATTTTCCTCTGCGGTTTAAAATATTACGAACCGCTGCATAAAGTAAAGAATCATTTTCTTCAAATGGAGCATTTAAGCAATGTTCTCTCATAGAAGCAGCACCTTCCATTAACTTTGTAATATCCGCACCACTTACTGCAATTGGAAGTAAACCAACGGCTGTTAATACAGAGAAACGTCCTCCTACATCATCAGGTACAACGAATGTTTCATATCCTTCTTCTGTTGCTAAGTTTTTTAATGCTCCCTTAGCTTTATCTGTTGTTGCATAAATTCTCTTAGCAGCTTCTTCTTTTCCGTATTTTTCTATAAGTAATTTCTTGAATACGCGGAAAGCAATGGCTGGCTCTGTTGTTGTTCCAGATTTAGAAATAACATTCACTGAGAAATCACGATCACCAATTACATCAATTAAATGTTGAATGTATGTGGAACTAATGTTGTTTCCTGCAAAATAAATTTCTGGAGCTTTACGGATACTTTTATCCACTACATTAAAGAAACTATGTCCTAATGCTTCAATTGCTGCTCTTGCTCCTAAATAAGAACCACCGATTCCAATAACAACCAATACTTCTGAATCAGATTGAATTTTTTCTGCTGCTTTTTGGATTCTTGCAAATTCTTCTTTATCATAATCAACAGGAAGATTCACCCATCCAAGGAAATCATTTCCTGCTCCATTTCCTTCTAATACAACACTTTTTGCATCTTCGATTGTACGTTTCATCATTACAATTTCTTCTTCAGAAACAAATTGTTTTGCATTTGTATAATCAAACTTTACTCCATTTAACATAATAAACACACTCCTTTATTTTATTAAAAACCCTTTTCCTCGCTATTTTATCAAAATATATACATTTGATCAATGTTTAGGACAAAAAGCGCATCATACTAATTTTTCATTGCTACTATTTATTATACATGATTTTTTCTTAGAAACATATCACATTCCTGTCAATATTTATTCTCATATTGCACTTTTTTATCTTCATTTCCAATAATAACTTTGCTATTGTTTCATATTGCAAGACAACCACCATTGTATTGGATATTTTACTCATGGCCTTATTATTCGGATTCTTTTTGAAAAATATTCTTATGAAAATTTTATCTTTGAATCTTATCCTAAGTATGCTTTTAATAAACCAAATGTATTTTCAACACCTTTTTTATGACTTCTTTCATAGCCATGAGAAGCATAAACACCAGAACCAATCAAACCATGTTTTACATCATATCCTGCACGAAGCCCTGCTTCTGCATCAGAACCATAAAATGGATATACATCGACTGCAAAATCCAATTTTGCTTCTTTTGCACAACGAATTAAATCGCTAACAACATCATAGTGATATGGTCCACCACTATCTTTTGCACAGATAGATACCTGATGCTCTTTACAAGTAAGTCCATCACCAACACAGCCCATGTCAACGGATAAAATCTCTTCTACATCGGATGGGACAGAAGCAGAACCACCATGACCAACTTCTTCAAAAACTGTGATATGATGATAAATTTTTCTATCGGCCTGTACATTATTTTCTTTAAAATATTTAGCGTATCCAAGTAAAATTCCAACACTTAATTTATCATCTAAGAAACGACTTTTAATATACCCAGACTCTGTAATCACCGTTCTAGGATCAAAGCACACGATATCTCCTGTCATAATACCAAGATTCTCTGTTTCTTCTTTTGAGAATACCATCTCATCAAGAAGAACTTCCATTACATCATAAGAACGAGTCGTTGTGCTATAATCTTTATTGACATGAACAGAAGCATTTTTCATCTGGAATGTTCCTTCATATATTTTTCCTTCTCTTGTAATAACACGACAATTTTCTGCCTCTGCATTGTTTGGATTCAATCCACCAAGAGGAGTAACACGAAGAGTCCCTGTTCCATTAATTTCTGCTACCATAGCACCTAATGTATCTAAATGGGCTTCTACTAAAATTCCATTTTTATTTGGTTCTTCTTCCTCTAAACTTCCGTTTAAGCAAACAAGAACGCCACCTTTTTTTGTTAACTTTGGCTCATATCCAAAACTTTTATAAAGATCATACACATATTGTGCCGCATTTTTTGTATAACCAGTTGGACTATCAATGGCCAATATGTTTTTTGTTTCTTCCATAATATAAGAACTATAATCTATCATCCGCTACTTTCTCCTTTTCCTGTGAAATCTAGTACTTCCAAAATTTTTTCTAACATATCTTTTCTTATTATAGTCTTTTTCTACCGTTGTATCTAGTAGTTTCTTTCTCTTTTATTAAAAAGTTTTTTAAACTTTCTATTTCCAAACATTTCATTTCAACGTATACTTATTCTAATACTTATTTTTAGATTAATTTTTCTATTATCATTAACAATTATGGAGGAGGATTTAAATGAACGATCAAAAAAACAACTGTATTACCTTAATTAAAAACTTATCCAATGCAAAAGCACCATCTGGATTTGAAGATGAGGCAATTGCAGTAGCAAAACAATTTTCTCAGGATTTTGCAACAACAAAAGAAGATAGTCTTAGAAATCTTTACCTGTATCCAAATAACTTTTCAAAAGAAAAACCAGTCTTTTTATTGGATGCACATGGGGATGAAGTGGGAATGATGGTACACTCCATTAAACCAAATGGCACCATTCGGTTTGTCACATTAGGCGGTTGGAATCCAAATACCCTTCCTTCCTCTAAAGTGCTTGTAAGAACAAGAAAAGGAAACTATGTTTCTGGAATTATTGCAGCAAAACCTGTTCATTTTATGACAGAATCCGAAAAAGGGAAACCTCTTTCCATCCAAGATCTCGTTATCGATATTGGAGCTTGTAGCAAAGAAGAAGCAGAAAATGTATTTGGCATCGCTATGGGTGAACCCATTGTTCCCGCAGTGGATTTTTCCTACGATGAAGAGCATGACATTATGATGGGCAAAGGCTTTGATTGTAGAATTGGCTGTGCTGCTCTTTTGGAAACAATGCGGCAGTTAGAAGGGGAAGACCTTCCATTTTCTATTTGTGGAACGCTCTCTTCTCAAGAAGAAGTAGGAGAACGGGGTGCAACCGTTGCCGTTCAAACTGTGAAACCACAAGTAGCTATCTGCTTTGAAGGTTGCCCTGCTGATGATACTTTCACAGAGCCTTATGCGATTCAGACCGCCCTAAAACAAGGGCCGATGATTCGTTTTATGGACAAATCTATGATTGCAAATCCTCGTTATATGCGAGATACTATCGCATTAGCAAATCAAGAAGGAATCAAACTTCAAACTTCGGTTCGAGAAGGGGGCGGAAATAATGGAGCGGTTATTAACTTAGCAAACCAAGGAATTCCTGTTATTGTTGTCGGAATCCCTGTTCGTTATATCCACTCCCATTATGGAATTGCTTCTTATGAAGACTTCCAAGAATCCGTGAAATTAGCCGTAGCAGTTGTTAAACATATGACGATAGAAAAATTAGAAGGTTTTTAAACTACCATAAAGCAAAGGCAGAAGGGAAATTTCCCTTCTGCCTTTATTTTCTATCTTACTATTGAATTTTAACCGTACTCTTTGTTGTATAAGCGCTCTTATAAGTCACGCCTTTTATTTTTTTGTAAGAACGAACTCGAATTTTATAAGTTCCTTTTTTAAGACCTTTAATTGTCTTTGTCTTGGCTGATGTTTTAATGGTTCTCCAAGTTTTTCCGTTATCAGAAGAATACTGAATGAGCGTGCTCGTTCCTTTTTGTGCCTTTGTTGTAATTTTAATAGAAGAATCTCCTGCTTTTGTTTGAACCGTTGGTGTCTTAGGAAGAATGACAAAAGAATAAGTCTCTTTCATTCCTTTATATTGTCCAATTCCTGTTACAATAGCAGTTGCTCTACCAATTTTATTATTATTTTTATAAGTAATCTTATAATCTTTTCCTTCTTCTAATTTCTTATCTCCATCTTTTACAACAAATTTTGGAGTTACTTTTTTACCTGTAAATTCTTGTTTTTCTATTTTAGGAACAACAAAGTCTTTCTTTGTATCTGTGCTATCAGATGGTTTTTGCTCTTCTTTTGCATCTTCTGTATTTTCTGGTTTTGAATTATCTGGTGTAGTTGGAACCGTTGGAACAGATGGTACACTTGGTACGGATGGTGCAACTGCTCCACCGCCGCCAGAGGTATTTCCTGAATTTCCAGAACCACCTGAATTATTTGGTGTATCTGGTTTACTTGGTTGATCCGTATTAGAGGAATCGCCTTGTTCCGTCTGTTCACTAGATTTTGGCTCAGAAATCTTCACTTGTACTTTTGTGTTCAACGTATAATAATTTGGATCTCTTACTTGAACTTCTACCCATACATCTCCAAAAGTAAATTTCGGATTTTCTGTTGTCCATTGGTTTTCTCCTTCCACACGATAATAAACAGTAGAAGTAGATAATGTTCCATTTACCGTGACAGAATGTTCTTTTCCATCATATTCTCCTGTGTATCCTTCAACAGTGATATCATTAGGCATAGATGCTTTTTGAATTTGGAATGTAATCGTTGTTTCATCATAAGGTTTACCACTAATCGGTTTTGCTGTCACAGAAGCAATACCTGCATTGATATTATTTTTATACTCTAAAGTATAATCCACATTCAATGCCAGCTCCTTCTCTTCAACTTTTACTTTTAAATCATCTAATTGAATCGGATTTCCAGTATAAACAGGGCTATCCCCTCTTTCTCTTGTAATCACCATCTGTCTTGATTTTTCTCGATATACTGGTTGTAATGTTACGGTTTCTCCATCAGTAGCAGTAAGGTTCACTAATGGCTGTCCTAAATAATATACGGTATCTTGATTATAGGCTCTTGTATTATCACTTTTTCTTTTCCAACCAACAAAGCTATAATCTTTCTTTTGATCCACTTGATTTTCTTCTACAATACTTGCCGTAGCTTCATCATAAGTAAGAATCTGTGTAGCGATATCACTTCCATCTTCTTGTTCATATTTTACAAAGTATTTATTTGCTCGCCAATCTGGTATAATAGTAATATTTTCTCCATTACGCTCTAATACGATTTTCTCTCCTTCTACTACTTTTCTACCATTATAAAGCCAACCTGCAAACTGATATCCTTCTTTTGTTTGTGTAACTTCTAAATCCTCTTTTGTTAAAATATGAACACCGTCTGTTACGTCTACACTCTTTGGCTCTCCATATTTACTGTCACCAATAATAATGGTTCCTTCATTTACTTTCCACTGAGCAGTAACAACTAAATTTCCTCTATAGTCTTCGCTCACATAATAATCACTATTTGGTTGATATACTTTAGTCTCGCCTTTTATTTTCCAGCCAATAAAAGTATAGCCTTCTCTTTTATAAGAACAATCTGGCAATCTTAAACTTTTTCCAGCAGTAATCATAGAATCTTCCATGATCCCTTCTACTTGCTGTGCTTCCTCTTCTGTATCCGCTTTTTCAAAAGTAACGGACATGGCCTTTCTTGAAACTTTAGGAGTTACCATGACTGTTGTTCCATTTTGTTTTGGCTTTACAACAAGGGTATTATCTTTTACTGTTCCTGCTGTGGAAGACCAGCCTTTCCACTCATAATCGGAATCTATGATAAAATCACTTTCGGAAGGAAGGGTTACTTCTTTTCCATAAGCCCCTTGAACAACACCGCTCTCTCCATTTTTCCATTGGATTCCTTTTGTTGGAAGTTTGTATTGAATGGTATAGCTCTTATACTGCCACTTAGCCTTTAATGTATAACCATAAGCAGGGAAGGCTTCATCTCCTTCGTTTAACGCACTACTCGTACTGTCCTTTACTTTTGTCCACTCAATATAAGTTCCTTTGTCTTTAGAAGAAGAACTCTCGCCATCTGGTAATCCTTCGAAATCCTGCTCATAAAGAACTTTTGGATTAATTTCTAACTTGCCACTTCCTGTCGTTGGATACACAACTTCTCGTAATGATGGATTGTGATTAAACCATACAGATTCTAAAGCAGAATCTATTGGAAGAGTCAACTTACGAATATTTGTATCATTTAATACAAGTGACTTTAAGGCACTGTGAGCGCTAAGATCGATGTCTCCTGTTAAAGTATAGTTTCCATAGGCTTCTAATACTTCAAGTTTTGTGTTCTTAGATACATCTAACGATGTCAGCTGATTATTATTTAACCAAACAGCTTTTAGATTTGGCCATTTACTGAAATCAATTGTTGTTAAATAATTTTGAGATAAATCAACCACTTCTACATATGAAAATTCATATAGCTTATCTAAAGTTTCATCCTTTAATGATTGTCCTTGTAACATAATGGCCGTTACTTTACCTTGTTTGCCTTCACTAATATAGGTATCAATTTGATCTACACGATTAATCGTAAGCCTTTCTTCTTGACTTATACTGCTTTCCTCTAAAAATGAAATTGCGCTATTAGAAATAACATTAGGTTGTACTTCCTTTTGTGTCTCCTCTACAGTTTCCATCGTTTGTTGATTTTCTTGCTGTGATAATTCTTCATTGATATTTTCCGCCAAAACATGTTGTGGCATTGGAACTCCACTCAAAACACAACTTGCCACTAAAACTCTTGCTATGACTTTTTTCATATTTTTCCTCCTTTATTTATTTTATATCAAATTTTAATCCTCATAGAAAAAATC
>OJJJ01000513.1_pt1 | contig 17608 bp, 13 predicted proteins | sample 1596311 | NCBI WGS metagenome assembly OJJJ01 (sample SAMEA4350140, study PRJEB24818) | metagenome | biome: human; feature: gut; material: faeces | place: Denmark | collected 2013-09 | reverse complement strand
ATTCCAATCCAAAAATCTTTATTCCTCAACTGATCTCCTATACCAACTAATTACTATGAATTTTTAGAAGACTATCTTTTAACTTATTATATTTCTTTAACAAAAAATCCCTCGCCATAAGACGAAGGATCTTCTGTTTTGTTTCCACTAATATTTTTAATTTTATAATCGTTTTCCTTTCAATGTGACACAAGAATGTGTATAAGAAACAGAGCTGATAAGCCAAATAAGAGCCACTACGATAATAGCAAATATTCCAGTATTAAACAATAGGTTTGAAATCATTGTAATAAATAACAGCAATGGTAATATTTTAGCCAATGTCATATACATTTTATAAGAACTTTGATAAATTACTTCTCTCTCTGCCTCATCACAACTTTCAAGCCATTGTTGTTGGAACTTTCTTGAAGTAGGATCACCCTTCTTATCTGGATTTATTTTCTGGATTAATTTCACATAGCGAATTTGCCAAACACCATTATATACATTACAAAGAAGAAAAACGATACAACCATATAAAAACCAATTGATATTCCCTTTTATCATCTCAAGATAATTAGCAGAATATCCCATGGATAATACAAGAATACTAAGCACTTGAGTTAAAACATTCACATTTAATCCAAATGCTCCCATTTTTTCTTCTTCATATTCCCAAATGTCACATTCTTCATCATCACTTTGAGATATCTTTTCAGCGATAATATTCATTTTTCTTAAACTATATTCCCCTAATATAATCGAAATAATAGTGATTCCAATTAATATTGGTAAAATAAAATTCTGTATTTGCCATACCATCTCTGATAAAAAATCTGCAATATTTTTCTGCTCTCTTCCAAAGAAATAATATCCTCCACCTCCTATAATTCCACCAATAAGCGCTCCAACTAACATTATCATTATTAATTTTAAATAGGAATTCTTTACTTTGCTCATCATTCTTCATCCTCCTCATATACAAAGATATCTTCTACTGTAACTTGGCATATTTTCGCTAACTTCAACGCTAAAGTAACCGATGGAGAATAATCTCCTCGTTCAATTAAACTAATTGTCTGCCTAGAAACACCAGCTAGCTTTCCTAGTTCTGTCTGGTTAATTCCTAATTTTGCTCGATATTCCTTTAAATAATTTATTAAAGGCATGTACCCAACTCCTTTTCCATTATTACGCGTATGACAACTTTTCTTGTCAAATTCAATATAACATTGACAACTTTATTTGTCAATAGTGTTTATTAAAGGCATAAAATAATGAGAATATTTCTGACTAGCTCATGTTTTCCATATAAATAAAAAAAGCCGTAATCCCTTTTATAAAAAAAGATTACGGCGAGCGTTTTTTATTTCTTCCATTCATAACAACCGCTATACATGAAGATAAATGTTTCAATATATCTCTTTATCGTCCCATAACAATGATACATACATTTCTCACGTTCGTGAGCAGTTATCAAATCGTGACTTAAAAAAAGCCACAATCCTTTTACCCCCAAAGGATTATGGCTCACCTCTAATCAACATAATATTCGTATCTATTACTTTTCTTGATACTTACTTTCATGCTCTTCATATAAAGTACGGCATACTTCTCGCACTTTTTCATACTGCTGTTTCCAAAGTTTTTTATCAAGTTCTAACTCTTTCTTGAAAATGCGCTTGGATAGTTCTGTCACTATTGTTTTATTCGCATAGGAATGTGGTTGTTTTTATCATCGTATGTCATCATATTTTCCTCAGTCCACCGATATAGAGTTTAAATAAAAATATTTTACATATTCACAATTATACCTATTCATTTCCACATACTCTATTTTCTAAGTTATTCTCTTCCATTTTCCCCTTATCTAAGCTAAGCGCCCCTAATGCCACTAAAGTAACCGCCAAACCAACTAAGGCTAATACCGTTGGAACTTCTCCAAAGAAAAAGACTCCAAAAAATGTGGCCGCTACTGGTTCACATGAACATAAAATAGAGGCTTTTCCAGCTTCCATATAATTTAACGCCACCGTATAACAGGTATATGGAAATACGGATGTAAATAGGGAATGTAAAATCATAAAACCTGACATTGTAATCGGATCGTCTTTCACAATCCCTATCAAACTTCCCCAATCTGTAAACGGTAATAGAGCAATTCCAATGGCTAACATACTATAAAAAGTAATGGTAAATGCTTGATAGCCTTTTTGCATGGCAATTTTACTAAACAGACTATATAATGCATAAAATACAGCCCCCATTGTTCCTATTATAATTCCTTTTACCGTCCACTTCATCCCAGAAGCGCCTTCTAAAACTCCACTACAAAGCACACAACCGATAATAGCAAATATCATGCAGACTACTTTTCGCATTGTAACCTTTTCTTTGAAAAATACAGATGCAAAAAACACAACAAAAACAGGTGCAATCGTAAGAAGTACCGCAGATAACGATAACGTCAACTCTTCAATGGCCATATTATAACAAAGGTTTACTCCTAACGTTCCAAGAATTCCAGAACAGATAAATACCCATACATCTTTTAATCGAACTCGAAATAGTTCTTTATTAAAAAGCAACATTCCAATTGCTAAAATAATAATGGCCACATAAGTTCTTGATGATACAACCGTATAACTATCCATCCCCCTGGCACTTAATTCCCTTACAAAAATTCCAGCGGACCCAAAGCATATACCTGAAAATACTGGAAAAATTTGAATGAATTTCTTTAACATCCTCTCTTACTCCTTTTACTTCTACTTTTTCTTATCCATCCTTTTAAAGAGCCTTCTTTTCATGATAGCCAACAACAAGAAATATCTCATTCTTTTTGAGCATCTACATTATTATTTAGCCTGACTATTATTGTATAATAACATTACCCATATTTCCAATATTTTTTACAAAATTGTACTATTTTGGCATATTGTTTCTAATAGTTTTTAATAATTAAATCTATCCTAGAGCTCTACTAATTAACTAATTGTTTTACATAAAAAATAACAGGTAACCGTATCGATTACCTGCTATTTTCCATAGTTCCACTTTTTATTTTAATCTTGTACCATCCTTAAAAGCATTCCCAACTTTTTCACCTAATTTTAAATACGCACTGTTTACTGGATCCAATGTAATTGGACTTAGCTTCGCTGGATCAATCTTTCCATCCGTAAGAATTGATTCATCGGCACTCACATTGATAATCTCAGCAATCATAATGTCGGTTTCCTCGTCATAACTCTCCAACTTGCATTCTAGCGTAAGTGGTAACTCTTCAATGATTGGTGCATCTACATTTTCACTCTTTATCGTATGAAATCCTGCCCTTTCTAATTTATCTGGCACTGTATTTGCAGATACCAGTCCTACATAATCAGACTCTACTACATGCTTTTCATCTGCCATGCTAACGGTAAATGCTTTTTTTGCCAAAATATTTTTTACTGTCTTATGTTCTGGGCTCAAACACACTGCAATTTTTTTATAATCACAAACTCCTCCCCAAGCTGCGTTCATGGCATCAGGATTTCCTGCTTCGTCATAGGTTGCAATAATTAACACTGGCTGTGGATATAAAAAAGGTTTTGCTCCAAAATTCTTTCTCATCAAATAGTCCTCCGTTTCTTAAAGTCACATATTTTATATTTATTATTTTATCATGATAATTTTAAAAATTATCTTTCATCCTACTTCTTTATTACTTCTTGCGTTCTTTTCCCATTTTAACAAACCATGGGAGTTACATATTCCATTCTGGTACCCTCCTTTATTTTCCTATCTTTCTCAATTACATAGTTCTTTTTGTCTCTACTACTTTTCTTCTTAATTATTCCTATTATTTATTACTATAAAATTTTTTCATAAAAAAGTACAATGTTCTTTTTGCATTATGCTATAATAAAAATGCATAGTGAAATTATTAGGAGGAACATTTATGATAGAATTAAACCAACTGGTACAACTAATTGCCATTGCTAACTATGGCACGTTATCAAAAGCATCTGAAGAATTACACCTATCACAACCCGCTCTTAGTCGTTCTATGCAAAAATTAGAAGCTAATTTAAATGTTACCTTGTTTTCTAGAACTAAAAATAAGATTGCATTAAATCCTGCTGGTGAAATCGCTGTGACTTATGCAAAAAAGATTATGAGCGATGTAGATAGTATGACAAAAATACTTCAAGACTATGAAAAAAGTCTTCGGACATTGACGATTGGCTCTTGTGCACCAGGCCCATTATGGAGTTTAACTTCCCATATGATGCGACTTTTTCCAAATATGACGATTACAACAGAAATGGACGAACCAGATACAATTATTAATAAACTATACAATAATATTTATGATATTATTATCACAACATCTCTGATTCATGACTCACAAATACTATCCAAAAAATATTGTGATGAAGTCTTATCCATTACCCTTCCTATATCACATCCACTTGCAAGTAAGAAAGATGGAATTTTTCTCAAGGAACTTGATGGAGAAACTATGCTTTTATATACAGAAATCGGTCTATGGGAAAATTTAGTGAATACAAAAATGACAAAGACAACCTTCATTCGCCAAAATGAACGAATCGCTTTTCAAGAATTAATAAAAGCCTCTACTCTCCCTTCTTTTACAACTAATTTAACTTCAGAGCCTAATAGCATTTTAAGCAATCGTATCATTCTGCCGATTCTTGATGAAGATGCAAAAATCACCTTTTATTGTAGTGTAAAAAAAGAAAATAAAAGATTGTTAAAAGGCATTCCTTGCTTTTGACCAAAAACAAGGAGAAACAAGTTTCACGAATTTCTTATGTTTCCAGTTAGTCGTTAAATATCTCAATTTAGAAAAATTTAAAACTTCGTTTTCATTTTTTTGACTCGCTACTTGACTCTGCGTAAACTAAAAAACAGTTCCTGTGGACTTTCTTCCAATTAGAAACTGTTTTTTATTTATGTAGTTAGGAAATACGCCTGATCTACTTAACTTCTATATCATATTTTATTATATTTGCTATTACTTTTCCCTTACTTTTAAAAGCAATTTCTTCTGCTTCCTGTGTCGTATAGATTAAATTTGTCATAGCTAATTCTCCATTATTTACAAACACTTCCACGGAATAACGATCGAGTAGAATACGAAGTTTTATTTTTCCATTATAACTTTCTACCTTTGCCAAACGCGTACATAAAATATCACGTTCAATCCCTGAATAAGTACGATCAATCATTAATTGTTGTTTATTTGGCTCATAGCAAATTTCTGTATAAAATTTTTCATTTTTTGCTATTTGGATGGAAAATTGTTCATAATCTCCTTCTTCAATTTCCACTGACAAGTCAATAACTCTTCCTTTTATGGATTCAAAAGTTTTTGTTTCATTTTCAATCATAATAGAAGAAAGCTCTATTTCATTTGTATGATAGTTCTCTAATTCCTTTACTGGAAATTGATATAATTTTCCATCTCTTATCGTAATTTCTCTTGGTATTGTCATCATTCCTGACCATTGAAAATCTGGCGGTGTCATATAATTATCCCATGATTGCATCCACCCAATCATAACTCTTCTTCCATCACTTGTTTCCATTGTTTGAGGTGCATAAAAATCTAACCCATAATCAATGGATTTTATCGATTCTCTTTCAAATCGCTTCTCTTGTTTATCATAACTGCCTATTATCCAAAGACTATTATTTCCATTATGGAATTCTAATCCTTTTGCTACCATATTTTGAGGTGAGGCAATTAAAATATATTTTTCTCCAAGTGGGAAGAAATCTGGACATTCCCACATAGAGCCATATTCATTTTTGCATCGTTCTAAAATGGTTTCAAACTCCCAGTAAACGGCATCTTTTGAAGAGAATAACGCAATTTGACCACTTGTATCTTGATTTCTACTTCCTACCACTGTATAAAATTTATTATCTTCTATCCACATTTTGGGATCACGAAAATCAACAAGGCTACTTCCTTCTGGTAGCATATGTGCTGTAATTACAGGGTTTTCTTCCACCTTTTTATAATTTTCTCCATCACCTACTGCAATACATTGTCTTTGTCTAACTTTCTTCTCACCATTGTCTAACTGTGTTTCTTCTACACTTGTATACATTAAAATATGTTTTCCATTATACTCCACTGCACTTCCTGAAAAACAACCTTGACCATCATAAGATTGATCTGGTGCAAGTGCCACTGGTAACTGCTCCCATTTAATAAAATCTTTTGTTTTACTATGTCCCCAGTGCATTGGTCCCCAAACCGTACTATATGGATGGTACTGATAAAACAAATGATACTCTCCTTGATATTCAGAAAAACCATTTGGATCATTAATCCAGCCAACCGGAGAACTAATGTGAAAAACCGGCCTTGTTTTCTCTGGTATCTTATTTAATTTTTCTTTTTCATACTCTCTTGCTTTTTCCAAAGTATAAATCTTAGATTCTTGTTTCATTTTATGAACTCCCTTCTGGAATCAATGTTGTATTTTCTCTCATTTCTTATCGTTTTATTATTTTTTTAGGGCTGTTACAAAACTATCTTTTGTACCAGCCCCAAGCAAATTTAATTTTTATTTTGTCTCTTCTAAACTTTTAAAATAATGCTCTAAATTTTTCTGCATAATTTCGAGATAATTTGATAAACCATAACCTTCTAACTTTTTAAGATAGGCATCCCATGTTTCATCTATTTTTCCATTCATAATAAAATCGGCTTTCATCTGTTTCACATATTTATTAAGATCCGTTGTATATGGTGTAATTTTATCCAAATCTTCTTGGCTCATAAAAATATTTGGATATACATATTCTTGATTCATATCTGACACATAAATGTTTTTAATCCAATCAAGACGATATTGTGCATCATCTGGACAAGTTACATACTTATCATAATAGCTATCTAATACTGCTAAAGGTCCTGCTACACATTGTGCATTACGGACTTCAACTGGAGATTCCCCATTTAAATCAAGATGTTTTAACATACCATCTTCTGTCATTTCAAAAATATTTGCCTTTCCTTCTTCTCCATAAGTTCCCCAGTTATTTTGAGCAGACTGTTGTGGTTCATACATTTGATCAATCCAAGCTGCAGCTAACGCTGTATCTTTACAGTTACTTGTTAAAACTGCTCTACCTCTTCCTAAACCACTTGTATCACTTCCTTTTGCTCTTGGAACATTTTTTGTTCCTTCTGGACCAGTTAATGCTGGAAGTGGTACATAATCTTCCATATCTGGAACAATATTTGCACAATCCCATGTAAAACAAAGTCCATAACGACCTGCCTTTCCTTTGGATACATAAGTAGACCAATCTTGCGTATAAACTTCTGGATCAATTAATCCTTCCTTTGATAATTGATTCAACCACTTCAAACCTTCTTTATAACCTTCTTGTGCAGCCGTGTATACAACTTTTTTATCATTGCTAACGGAAAGATGTTCTGGAATATCGCCATATCCTTCACCAAATGCGCCTAAAAGTGTTCCAATATCCTCATTTCCATCGTTCAATATAAAAGACATAGAAATTGTTTGACCATTACCAGCCATATCATTTTCTTTAAAAGCAATTAATGCTTGTTCTAACTCTTCTATTGTCTTTGGAACATCAAGTCCAAGCTCATCTAGCCATTTTTTATTAATAAATGGCATACTTCCAACCGATTGGATTGCTTCCTTACCAGAACCTAACTGTTCAATCCAAGGGAAGCCATAAATATGTCCATCATCCGCTGTAATTAAAGTACGATATTCGGGATTTTCGTCAAGAACTTTCTTTAAATTCGGCATATAGTTATCAATTAATTGCTCTAATGGAATAATCACTCCTTGTTTCGCATAACGAAGTAAATCATAGTCTGACATATCTGCATTAAATAAACCATCTGGTAAATTTTTGGCTTGAGCTAATGCTAAATTTTTCTTATCCGCAAACTGATCTTGTACATAACAAGTCCATTTGATTTTCACATTTGTTTTCTCTTGAAGCCTTTGGAAAATAACACGTTCATTTGGATTTTGTGTAGAATCTGAACTTGCCCATGTAATAAAAGATAATTCTTGTTGTTCTTTTAATGGAAAACTAATTTCCTTTACTTTTCCATTTTCATCAAGACCAGATACATTTGCTTTCTCGCTACCTCCTTTTCCTCCACATCCTATCATAGACACTGCCATAACTCCTGCAAGAGAACATGCCATAAGTTTTTTTATTGATTTCCTCATAATTTCTTCTCCTTTTATTAACCTTTTACAGAGCCAACCATAATTCCTTTATCAAAATATTTTTGGAAGAATGGATACATTACCAATAATGGAATACTTGATATTACAATGGTTGAATATTTTAATAGTTCTGCTAATTTTGCCATTTCCGCCATACTTTGCATATCCGCAATCATTCCAGGTTCTGGTGTATTTTGAATCAAAATAGAACGTAACACAAGTTGTAATGGTTGTAAGTTGGCATCATCAATATAAATTAATGCGTCAAAATAACTATTCCACATACCAACAAATTGATAGAGTGCTAATACCGCAATAATCGGCTTACACACTGGAAGCAATACTTTAAAAAAATGTACTAATTCACTTGCTCCATCAACCGCTGACGCCTCTCGTAATTCTTTTGGAATGGATTGGAAATAAGTTCTTGCTAAAATCATATTCCACACATTAAATGCTCCTGGTAAAATCACTGCCCATGGAGTATTGAGCATATTTAAATTACTTACAACTAAATAGGTTGGAATTAGTCCACCACCAAAGAACATCGTGATTACAAAAATAACATTGAAAATTTTTCTTCCAACAAATTCTTTTTTAGACATAGGATAAGCTGCCAAAATTGTAATAGACACAGAGATAAATGTAAATCCTAATGAATAGAGAATCGAGTTTCGAAATCCTATCCAAATCATTTTATTCTCTAAAACTCTTTGGTAACCAGTTAATGTCCAATCTTTAAAATTAAATGAAATTCCTTTGTTCTGTAATATGGTTGGATCCATAAAGGAGGCAACTATAACATAAACAATTGGAACAATAATACTAATCACAAAAATTCCTAAAATAAGAAACCCAATTGCCAAAAGGATCTTATCGGATTTTGTCATATGTTTATATTTTGTCATCTTATTTTCCTCCTATATTCCTTCACCTTCATTTAATTTAGAAACAATTTTATTTACAAAGAGTAATAAAATAACATTAATCACAGAATTAAATAAACCTACTGCTGTTGAAAATCCATAATCTCCGTTTAAAAGCCCCATCTTATATACATACGTTGCCAAAATTTCAGATACAGGCATATTCATATCTGTCTGTAATGCATATGCTTTTTCAAATCCAATACTCATAATATTACCCGCCTGTAAAATAAACTGGATCACAATAATATTTTTAATTGCTGGAAGATCCACATTTAAAATTTGACGAAAAATATTTGCACCATCAATCACAGCTGCTTCTGTCAATTCTTGACTTGCATTGGAAAGTGCTGCCGTATAAAGAATAGAAGCCCAGCCCGCTCCTTGCCAAATACCACTGATAATATAAATACTTCGAAATGCTTCTGGCATTGTCATAAAGTTAATCTCTGTACCAAGCATGTGATTAATTGGTCCTACAGGTGATAAGAAAATACGAACCATACCACAAAGAACAATAACAGAAATAAAATTTGGGGCATAAATTAAAAGCTGAATTTTCTTTTTAATTCCCACTCTTCTAATTCTATTTAATAAAAGTGCTAGAATAATAGGAATTGGGAATCCCCACAATAAGCCATAAAGACTTAATTTCAATGTGTTCATCAAATATTGTAAAAAGTCTGGCGATGATAGAAATCTCTCAAAATATTTCAGTCCAACCCAGGGACTTCCTATAACACCTTCTAACGCATTGTAATCCTTAAAAGCAATTAAAACACCGCCCATTGGAACATATTTAAAAATAATCGTTAAGAGCAATGCTGGTAAGAGAAAAATGACATAAAGTTGCCAATTCGCTCTAATATATCGCAGTTTATCTACAACTGTTAATTTTCCTTGGACAACTTTAGCTGTTTTTTCTTTTCTTTGTTTCATATCTCCACTCCTTTCCATCCATTTCCTTTTGGTTTGCGATATATGAAACGTTTCACAATATTATGTTTTCATTTTACTTTACTAGCTGTATAATGTCAATATTTGTTTGAACAAAATTATTATTTTGCAGTATATTTGTATAATATATATAATTTTATCTACTATTTTTTGTTTATATTTTTATGAAACGTTTCACAAAAATCTGCTTATTCTTATTGTAATCCCCTGTATTTTACAGTATAATAAAAATAACTTCAGCATTTATTATAGGATATGAAACGATGAGAAACACGCTATGCGGGTTTCTCACGTCCGCGAGCATTCGTCATATAAGAGTTGCCTTCGCGTAAATCAAATGAGAGACACGCTTTACAAGTTCTTATACTTCATTGCCAAATAAAAATTCTATTAGAATATCTTGTTACTTGTTGTCTTCCCATAAATTAAAGATAGAAAGGAGTCGCAGATTTCTTCAAAAGGCAAATACAAGTTTTTTAAGAAAATTCATCCGATGATAGACATGTATTTGTTACTATTTTCAAGAACACTGCTTATTAATAAAATGAAAAAACAAAATGCACCTACTATGAAAGATGTTGCCAAAAAAGCTGGTGTCGCTCTTGGCACAGTTTCTAAAGTTATCAATGGTATTCCTGTTGGAGAAGAGTATCGATTAAAAGTTGAAGAAGCCATTAAAGAATTAAACTATGAAGTCAATACTTATGCTAGAGGGTTAAAAACAAATCGGACTAATATCATTGCTCTCATTATTCCAGATAATATTAATCCATTTTTTTCAACCTTTGCTCACTATGTAGAATCTGCTCTTTATCAAGAAAAATATAAATTAATGCTCTGTTGTTCCGACGGCATTCGTGAAAAAGAAATAGAATATCTCAACTTATGTTCTCAGAATAAAGTAGATGGAATTATTGCTCTTACTTACTCTGATATTGGAAAATATGTATCAAAAACAATTCCTCTTGTTTCTTTTGATCGCCATTTTGATAATAATTTTACCCCTATGGTCTCTTCTGATAATTATATGGGAGGAATTATGGCTACCGAGAAACTATTAGAACTTGGATGTAAACGCCCAGCATTTATTCGTTTCAGTTCATCAATTCCAGGGGAAGCAGATAAACGAAAAGATGGATATTTTGCCGCTTGCCAAAAACATAACATTACACCAATTTTTCTTGATAAAAATGTTTATGATAATGTGGAAAAAGAACTCCAAGCTTTTATTTACGAACATGAAAATCCCGATCATACGTTAGACTTTGATGGAATCTTTTCTAATACCGATTTACATGCATTTAAAGCTAAAAAAATCTTAGAATCTAAAGGATATCGTATCCCAGAGGATGTACAAATTATTGGATTTGATGGTATCCGACAGTTTGGACAAGAAGAACTTTTTGTTTCTTCTATTTGTCAACCGATTAAAGAACTTGCTAATACTTGTGTATCCATTTTACTCTCCAATGAGCAAGATACACGCCCAACACTCACATTACTGCCAGTAAAATATGAATTTGGGGGAACAACTAAAAGAGAAAAGGAGAATGATTATGTTTGATATTGTCGCATTAGGAGAACTATTAATTGATTTTACCAATAACGGAATTTCCAAGTCTGGAATGAAACTTTTTGAACAAAATCCAGGTGGTGCACCAGCAAATATGCTAATTGCCAGTACAAAACTCGGTCTAAAAACTGCTTTTATTGGAAAAGTTGGTGCGGATATGCATGGTGACTTTTTAAAAGAAGTATTAGAAAGACAAAACGTTGATGTTTCTGGTCTTATTCAAGATCCAAATTATTTTACAACCCTTGCTTTTGTCGATTTAAAGGAAAATGGAGAGCGTATTTTCTCATTTTCGAGAAAACCTGGTGCAGATACACAATTAAAAGTAGAGGAACTTAACGTTACACTATTAGAACAAACAAGACTTTTTCATTTTGGTTCTCTTTCTTTAACAACAGAGCCCTGTCGCCTGGCAACCTATGAGGCCATTTCTTGTGCAAAAAAATCAGGTGCTATTATTTCTTATGATCCAAATTACCGAAAATCTCTTTGGACAACAGAATTTATTGCCATCAATGAAATGCGCGCTCCTCTTCCTTATGTAGATATTATAAAAATTTCTGATGAAGAAACGAAGCTATTGACTGGATTTCAAGAGCCTGAACTAGCTGCCAAGTCCCTTATAGAGAAAGGAATAAAAATCGTAGTGATCACACTCGGGGCAAATGGAGCTTTCCTTCAAACAAAAGAAGATTCTTGCCTTGTTCCTAGTTTTAAAAGTAAGGTGGTTGATACAACAGGAGCAGGCGATTCTTTTTGGGGTGGATTCACTTCACAATTATTAAAAACAAAAAAATCACTCGATACTCTCTCTTTTGATGAGCTTTGTGAATGTGTAAGATTTGCTAACGCTGTTGCCTCTATTTGCGTAACAAGACGTGGTGCTATTCCAGCACTACCAACAATAGACGAAGTCTTACAAAAACTAAATCCTTAATTTTATACTCCTCCTTTTTAGTATCTTTCAATTTTCATTATATATTTGAGATTTAAAAAATTTATATCATTAACAATTCGGATACTTCCTTTTAAATAGACAAGTAAAGTAACAAAAAACTATCTACTTAAAAGGAAGTTTTTTTAATATTTTTCCTAGTTTTCCATTATTCCTTTAACTCTGCTCTTCTTATATAGGAACGCACAACTTCACAAGATGCATGGAATTTTTCCAGTTCACTCTCAGTAAGACGAAGTGAAATAATTCCTTCCATTCCATTTTTTCCAATAATAGCTGGCACACCTATCATGATTTCTTCTTCTCCATACTCTCCTTCTAGCAACGCAGATACTGGAATAATTTTCTTTTCATCATAGAAAATAGCTTTACAAATATCGGCTACTGCTGCTCCTATCCCAAACTCGGTAGAACCTTTTCCAATGACAATTTCCATGCCAAGCTGATGGGTTCTATTAAGCAATAATTCTTCTTTCACTTTGCCATAAATCTCTGGTTGCTCCTCTTGTAATTCAAAAAGAGGTTTTCCCATAAAGGAAATATGAGACATTGGAACCATAGAAGAATCCCCATGTTCTCCTAATGCAAAACATTGAATGGAATTAACTGCAACCTCTGTTAAACGATGTAATGTTAATTTAAGACGAGCCGTATCCAAAGACGTTCCTGTTCCAAAAATCCTATTCTTTGGCAAGTCTAAATGCTTTCTCGCATAATTTACAATGACATCACATGGATTTGTAATAGAAATAAAATAACCTGAAAACTTTGTCTGATTTAATTTCTCAATGACATCCTTCATCATATGGATGCTATCATCTAACATATCAAGACGAGTTTGACCTTTCTTTCTTGACATTCCAACAGCATTGACAATGATATCTGCATCATTACAATCTTCATATCCACCTGCTCTTACTACCGGAGTTCTACTCATAAATACCGTAGCATCCGCCACATCTTTTGCTTGTGCATCTGCTTTTCCTTCTACAATATCAATTAGTACAATCTCATCACAAATCCCAATCTGTGCTAAATTTAGTGCACACATAGAACCTACATGTCCCGCACCAATAATTACAATTTTACTCATTTTTTACTCCTTCCCAATTCCTTTACGAAATCCTTCTTGAAAATGGAAATCGAATTGAAATTTTACAAAACGTTTCCATCAAAATCATGGAACATCCTTATTTTTTCAAGAAATCATATCCTATACGATTCTTTGTAAATGCTTTCTTTCTATCATACCACAAAAAACCAAAATGAAATAATTATTTTTTAAAATTGCAAATAAAAAAAATAACTGTATTGCTCATATGATATTGAAAAGTATTCTTTTCTCTTTCGTTTTCATGTATGTTCACTCCTTACATGAAAGCATGCGATTATAATAAAATATACATCTAATTCCTATCATTTTTATGTATTAGGGAACTATTTCTATCGTATTATTCTACTCTAATTCCCCGCCGTCATCATGATACTTCTCATTTAATTTCTGATTAATCTCTTGTGCCTCTTTTCTATCTAAAATATAATAAGCCAAAGAAGTTAATAGATAAACGATTGCTACTGTGTTTCTACTCTAATGGATAACTATATTGCCGGATTTACCAAGTCTATCTGGATGATCAATCAAAGCAACTCTTAAATGATTATTTCAAAAGACTTTATAACAAATGTTGGGGTAAAAAACTATTCCAACATTTATTATAGACCAGAATGAATTAGGTGTTTTTTCTTTCTCAAAATTCCATTTCTCTTTTGAGAAACTCTATAATGAGTAACTGGCTATCAAAGACAAACAAAAAAGAAGCCCTATACTAATTACTTAGCATAGTAGCTCCTTTGACATAAGGTTATAGTATTTTATTGATATGACTCCGTGCCAAGAATTAACTTGACACAGAGTTCAAAAAGAAGACCAAATTATTTTCCGTAATAAGCTCTTAAATATAATTCCTTAATTTCACTCATTAATGGATATCTTGGGTTAGCGCCTGTACATTGATCGTCAAATGCTTGCTCAACCATTTCGTCTAATGTTTCCAAGAAGTATCTTTCATCTACTCCATATTCTTTAATTGATTTTCTAACTCCAACAGAAGCTTTTAATTCTTCAATTTTTTCAATTAAATTCTTAACAGATTCATCGTCATTCTTTCCACCAAATCCACAGAAACGTGCACATTCTGCATAGCGTTCTTTTGTATGTGGATATTCATATTGAGAGAATGTACCCATCTTAGGTGGGCAATCATTTGAATTAAATTCTACTACTAAGGAAATTAACAATGCATTTGCAATACCGTGTGGTAAGTGATGGAATGCTCCTAATTTATGTGCCATAGAGTGACACACTCCTAAGAATGCATTCGCAAATGCCATACCTGCCATACAAGAAGCATCTGCCATTTTTGCTCTTGCTTCTACATTTGAACCATCATTGTAAGCGATTGGCAAGTAATCAAATACATTTTTCATTGCTTTTAATGCTAAACCATCTGTGTAATCAGATGCCAAAATTGAAACATATGCTTCTAAAGCATGAGTTAAAACGTCTACACCAGATGCACTTGTTAATCCTTTAGGCTGAGTCATCATATTATCTACATCAACAATCGCCATATTTGGAAGCAATTCATAATCTGCTAATGGATATTTTACACCTGTTTCCTGATCCGTAATAACCGCAAATGGTGTTACTTCTGAACCTGTTCCTGAAGAAGTTGGGATAGCCACGAAGTAAGCTTTTTCTCCCATCTTAGGGAATGTATACACTCTCTTACGAATGTCCATAAATCTCATTGCTAAGTCTTGGAAATCGACTTCTGGATGTTCATACATTACCCACATAATTTTACCAGCATCCATCGCAGAACCACCACCTAATGCTAAAATAACATCTGGTTGGAATCTTGTCATAGCCGCAGCACCTTCCTGTGCATTTGCAAGTGTTGGGTCTGGTTGAACATTAGAAAATACTTCATAACAAATACCCATTTCATCTAATTTATCTGTAACTGGTTTTGTATATTCATTCATATATAAGAAGGAGTCAGTTACGATAAATGCTCTCTTCTTTCCTAGTACTGTTTTTAATTCATCAAGAGCTACTGGAAGACATCCTTTCTTAAAGTAAACCTTTTCAGGTGCCCTAAACCAAAGCATATTTTCTCTCCTCTCAGCAACTGTCTTAATATTAATTAAATGTTTTACACCTACGTTTTCAGATACAGAGTTTCCACCCCATGAACCACAACCGAGTGTTAATGATGGTGCTAATTTAAAGTTATAAATATCACCAATTCCACCTTGTGCTGCTGGTGTATTTACTAAAATACGACAAGTCTTCATAGCATTTGCATGCTTTCCTAACTTTTCTCTTTCATTTACATTTATATAAATAGAAGCTGTATGACCATATCCTCCGCCTGCAACTAAATGTTCAGCCTTTTCAATTGCTTCATCAAATGTCTTTGCTTTATACATTGCCAGAACCGGAGATAATTTTTCATGAGCAAATTCTTCTGAACTATCTACAGATTCCACTTCTCCAATTAAAATCTTAGTATCAACAGGAACATCAACTCCTGCTAACTTTGCAATTATATGAGCAGATTGACCTACAATCTTAGCATTTAATGCACCATCAATAATAATTGTTTTACGAACCTTATCCATTTCGTCTTTGTTTAAGAAATAACATCCTTTATCTACAAATTCTTTCTTAACTTCTTTATAAATAGGCTCTAATACTGTTACAGATTGTTCAGATGCACAAATCATACCATTATCAAAAGTCTTTGAGTGAATAATAGAAGATACTGCCATCTTAATATCTGCTGTTTCATCAATAATAACTGGTGTATTTCCTGCACCTACCCCTAAAGCTGGCTTTCCAGAAGAATAAGCAGCTTTCACCATTCCTGGGCCACCTGTTGCTAAAATAATATCAGCATTGGCCATAACTTCATTTGTTAACTCTAATGATGGAACATCAATCCAGCTAATTAATCCTTTTGGTGCTCCTGCCGCTTCTGCCGCTTCCTTTACAATGCTAGCTGCTGCAATTGTAGAAGCCTTTGCACGTGGATGCGGACTAATAATAATAGCATTTCTAGTTTTTAAAGCAATTAATGTTTTGAAAATCGCTGTAGATGTTGGGTTTGTTGTTGGAATTACTGCTGCAATTAAACCAATTGGCTCTGCAATCTTCTTAATTCCAAATGCTTTATCTTCTTCAATAACACCACAAGTTTTTGTATCCTTATATGCATTGTAGATATATTCTGCTGCATAGTGATTTTTAATTACTTTATCTTCAACAATTCCCATACCGGTTTCTTCCACTGCCATCTTGGCTAATGGAATTCTATTCTTATTGGCTGCAGTTGCTGCTGCAAGGAAAATCTTATCCACTTGTTCTTGTGTAAATGTTGCAAATTCCCTTTGAGCCTGACGTAGCTCTTCCATTCTCGCTTTTAAAGCTTCCACACTATCTACGATTTGAGGTGAAACCATATCTTTTTTTGTCATATCTTTTTTTGCCATATCTTCTTCTCCTCTTTTGTTCTAAGAAATTGCTTTATAAAACACACTAAAATTAAACTGTGTTCTTTTGATATTTTTTTAACTTTATTGTTATTTTTTTATCATAGTCGTATTGTATTTTATTGTTAAATAAATGTCAATTGTTTTTTTTTAATTTTTTAAATAGGGAATTGGAAGTTGCGTAAATAGACCGATTAAATGATTAAATGATTAAATGTACGAAAATGTAGCTAGGGTCAGTTATAAAACAAAACTGAAAACAAATCTTTAATACGTTTTTTTTAATCTCACTTAGATATTTAAAAGGAAATGGCAATACAGTATACTGACCATTACGCACAAACTCCACTGCCAACAATTTTAATAATTCCTGCATATCTATTTTCTTCCCTAAGCTAATAACTTC
>OJJJ01000510.1_pt1 | contig 17758 bp, 15 predicted proteins | sample 1596311 | NCBI WGS metagenome assembly OJJJ01 (sample SAMEA4350140, study PRJEB24818) | metagenome | biome: human; feature: gut; material: faeces | place: Denmark | collected 2013-09 | reverse complement strand
CTGTCGACGGCGCGGTGCTTCGTCAGTGCGAACTGGCCGGCGCGGGTATTGTCCGCAAATCCTGCTGGGGTGTGCAGCGTGATGTGGAACAAGGGCGACTGAGCGTTTTATTTGCTGAGACTTTTATCGGCTTCAGCCGCCATGACAAGAAACACGTTGGTCTGCAGTTTGTCTACCCTCAACGGCGTTTTCAGCCGTTGCAGGTGACGGCTTTCAGTGAGTTTTTCATTAGCTGGCTGGATAATGAATAACGCAGCTACTATCGGTTTTACGGCCGTGCAGCCACCTGGCGACACCGTTCATCTTCATCTGCGCGCGTAGCCATTGAAGCTGGTATCACGGATAACTGGTTCAAATATGTGGGCCCGTCGTTAAGCCAAAGCGAAAACAAGCCCCGCTTTTCGGCGTATCCACCAGCGCAATTTCGCTACCATGTAGCTGTAGCATCTGGCGGACGATCATCAACCCCAGTCCCCCTACTCGAACACCTGACGGATTCGCAATCGAAGGACGGATGAATAATCCCTCCATTAATTCTTGCGGGATCCCAGGACCGCTGTCGCTAATTTGCACCATCACTTTATCCGCTTCTCGCCACAAACGCACAGCAACAGTGCCGTTGTCGGGAGTATGGCGAATCGCATTATCCAGCAGGTTGGTCAGCACCCGTTCGATCATCCCGAGGTCTGCATCAATAAGCGGCAGACCAGGCTGAATATCTGCCAGCAACGCTAGCTGTTTGGTCTGGGCAGAAAGTTCGAATTTCTGGAAAACATCCTGCAGCAGTTCACTAATCGAGAATTTCTCTTTCTGCGGTTTAACCACACCATATTCCAGACGAGCCAGCTCAAACAGCGACTGGGAGAGCGCACCCACCTTTTGGCTCTGTGCGAGAGCAATATTAAGGTAGCGCTGCTTCTCAGCGTCACTCAGGCTGGCTGACATTACGGACAGGCTTTCAAGGTAGCCGTGTAGTGAGGTTAATGGCGTGCGCAAATCATGGGAAATGTTGGCGATAAACTCACGTCGTAACTGCTCTTGTTGTGAAAGTCGGTGCCACTGCTCTGCAATACGCTGGGCCATCGAGATAACCCCTTGTCGCAGTTGGCTAATTTCATCGTTACTGGTATTGATTTGCCGGGGCTGCGCCGCCATTGCCTGCATTTCTTCTATCCCACCGGTTTCCAGGGCATGGACCTGAGCAGACAATTCGCGCAAGGGACGAGTAATCCAGCGCAAGGCGAGTGCCCCCACCACCAGCCCCAACAATGCAACAAGGCTGATGGACAGTAAGACTATCTTCAACAACGCATCAAATTGCGCATTGCTGTTTAAGGCGTTGTAATTTTCCCCGAGCAAAATTACATACAAGTAGCCTTTTATCTGCCCATCCTGACGCATTGGCGACACGCTAAACACTTTCTTCGCATCAATGCTACGCGGATCGTCGCCGTAAATGGGGTAATGAGGATTATTTAATGCCGAGTGTATTGGCTGTAAATCAACCCGCTGACGTTTGATGTGCCCTTCCGGCGCCGCATCACCAATAATATTGCCCTCTTTGTCCAGTAAATAAACTTCTACACTGGGATTCACCGCCATCAGATGATCAAATAAATTACGCATCGACTCTTTATTAAGGCCATCGCGTTCAAGCAGAGGGTAACTTTGGTTGATATGCCCGGCAAGGTCCGCAGAAAGCTGCTGAATAACGGCCTTACTGTATTCAGTACTGGTTCGCACCTGCAGCCAGCCCAACAGGGCACACGACGTAATAAACAGGAGGGCAAAAACCAGCGTTAAACGCTGTGAAAGTGTATAAGTTCGCATGGTTACTCGCGTGGCTGTGCGGTGAATTTATAGCCCTTTCCCCAGACGGTACGGATAAAGTGAGGTTCCGCCGGGTTATCCTCAATTTTGATCCTTAAACGATTGATATGTGTATTCACCGTATGCTCATAGCCTTCATGTTCGTACCCCCAGACCTGATTTAGCAGACTCAAACGGGAAAAGACTTTATCCGGATGTCTGGCAAAAAAGTAGAGCAAATCAAACTCTCTGGGCGTCAACTCCACCGACTGATGATTAAGTTGAACATCCCGAGCCAGCGGATCAATAGAGAGGTTATCAAAAATCAGTACACCAGCATCCAGCCGTAAATTCTTACTCATTGCTTCCTGACGGCGAAAGAGCGCCTTTACACGGGCGACCAGTTCAAGCATTGAAAACGGTTTCGCAAGGTAATCATCAGCCCCCAATTCAAGACCGAGAATACGATGGGTTTCACCTGAACGAGCGCTGATAATAATGATGGGCGTATAACGCGTCATCGTTCTGGCATGGCGACAGATTTCAAGCCCGTCAACGCCAGGCAGCATCAGATCCAGGATTAGCGCATCCCACCCACCCTGGTTAAGTAACGCCATACCAATATTGCCGTTTACCGCATGCGTCACCGTAAAGCCCTCCTCACGCAGATGAAGCTGTAACAGCTCAGCGATGTTTTCATCGTCTTCTACGATAAGTAATTTCTTATCCTGATTCACTTCATTGTCCCCCACGATCCCGATACTGAAAGTCTACACAACAAGCGGGTAGAAAGTTGTCACATTTAATTTAACTTTGCGTGAAGCATCGGGGAATAACCACGTTTTCACAGTGCGTGTATCAGGATGCATTAATTGCAGAATGCGGATTTTAGAAACGGTAACAACTGAATAATACTCACCTGTTGGTACTATTTTTTGTCGACGCCATCACCTTTTTCCTAAGTAAAATTCATTAGACCAACTGGCGTACGACTCATACTTATCCTAGGGTTAGAATATGTCTCCATATGCCGCATTATTGTATTTTTAAAGTAAAAAATGTGGTTATTTGAAAAAGGTAAAGAATATGGCTCCAGTTATCGTCACTCGCTTAATTCTTTGTTGCAGCGCCTTTTCCATCATTTCAGCGGCTGATGCTGTCACCGCAAACGGCACGTTTCAGGTGCTAATGACGATTCAAAAAGCCTGTACCGTTACCGCAGGTTCAGGGTCAAATATTGCCCTGGGATCGGTCAATGCCACTGCGACAAATACATCGGCCAGTAATACCATTTCCATTAATTGCTCCAAGACGACACCTTATTTTATAGGTCTGGCACCTTCGGTCGCTAACGGCGGGAATACCACGGGCAGAGGGGCAATGTCCTCGGTGGCCAACGCAGCAACCAACACGGATAAAGTGCCGTACCAGTTGAACCAAACGTCTGCAACGGGTCCGGTTTGGGGTAATACAGCCACTGCGGAAAGCGTGGGAAATGGGGTGGCCTCGACCGGAACCGGGCTGGGACAAAGCTTCACTGTGTATGCCACCGCTCCGAGCGCCAACTTCACGCCTGATGACTATGCCGATCTCGTAACGGTTAACGTTAACTACTAACCTCAGGACGACCCATGACATTGAAACTGCCTGTGCAGCGGTGCGCCTTCGCATGTCTGTCAGGAATAGCCATGAGCATTAATATCGCGGCGGCAAGCGGGCTGCAAATAGCGCCGGTTACGCTGACATTGCAGGCGACGCAAAATGCCGACGGTATCTGGTTAAGCAACGCAGGTAAAAACGTGCTGAATGCGCAGGTACGCGTTTTCCACTGGCGTCAGGGAGCAGACGGCGATACGTTGTCACCCTCTCAGGGACTGGTCATCAGTCCACCAATGCTGGCATTAGCCCCGGGTGAACGCCAGCTCATCCGCGTGATTCGAACCGCGCCGCCATCGGCGTCTGTTGAAGAGGCCTATCGCTTATCCATTGATGAATTACCCCCTGCAAAATTACAAAAAAATAAACTGCAATTTGTGATGCATTATTCCGTGCCCGTGTTTATTCAACCCACAACGCAGGCTGACACAGCGGCAAAATTACAGTGGAAACTGCAACAGCGTGACGGCAAACACTTTCTTGAAGTCAGTAATCAGGGAAACGCTCATGCCCAATTATCCGCCGCCACATTTATACAACGAAATGGCGCGAAAAAAGTGATCAGTCCAGGACTGCTAGGCTACGTTCTTCCAGGTTCAACGATGCGGTGGATAGTCTCCCCGTCAGCCAGTGATACTCATTACGGCGGAAAAGTTGAAGTCACGGTCAATGGCCAAAAAACAGTACAAGAACTCTGACTGGCTCTGGCTTGTGGTGAAATATGGCGTACTTAATGGGGCCTTACTCTCGGGAATGGCCTGCGTGCACGCACAGACAAACACCCCAACGGACACGGGCATTATTCGTGATGAGTCTCCCTTGCCCGGAGTCGATTTATATCTCGACGTGACGGTCAACGGCAATGCCGCTGGATTGGTTCATTTTGGCTATGAAAACGAAAAGCTGTACGCCAGTGCCAATACCCTACGCACGCTGGGTTTTCGTCTACCAGAGGAAACTATTCAGCCTGTCGGGCTGAACGATATTGCGCAACTGAACGTTGACTACAATAAACAACTGCAAACGCTGGCGCTAACCGTACCACTAAGTGAACTCGACCTTACCACCACCCAGCTTAACCCACCCGCAGAAACTGCCCCGATGGCCTCCTCCGCGGGCGGCGCGTTGCTCAATTATGATATTTACGCAGAGCAGGGTGACGCCAGCAGCATTAATACGTTTAGCGAACTGCGCGCTTTTAATGGTTCAGGGGTGTTAAGTACCACTCAACTCACCCAGTACTCCACTGAAACCGATGCCGATAACGCCTTTTACCGACTGGATACCAGCTGGCGCTCATCGTTCCCGGAAACGATGCTGGCACTGACCGTGGGGGATACGCTGACCAGTTCGCTCACCGGCTCCCGCCCAACCCGCATCGGCGGGATTCAAATTGGGACTGATTTTGGTTTGCAGCCGTATATGCCAACCACCCCACTTCCCGCGTATCTCGGCTCCGCAACGTTGCCGTCCAACGTAGAGTTGTATGTCGACGGGGTCAGGTATTACAACGGTGAAGTCCCGGCGGGCAGTTTTCAGATCAACACCCTGCCAAATATCAGCGGTGCGGGGACGGGCCAGGTGATGATGACGGATGCGCTGGGCAGAACGACGGTGCAAAATTTCTCTTTTTACAACGATCAACAGCTGCTGCGCGAAGGTCTGACCTCGTGGTCAGCCGAGATTGGGGTGGTGCGCGAAAACTACGGGTACGCCTCATTTGAGTATGCCAGCGCCCCGGCGATCAGCGGGACATGGCGTCGGGGATTCAGCAGTAACTTCACCGCAGGTGCGCACGCCGAAACCAGCGACGGGCTGATTAATGCCGGTTTCAGCAACGACTGGATCCCAGATATCCACAGCGGCACACTCTCTACGGCATTGGCAGCAAGTGCGGACGCCGGGAAAAACGGTTTTTTATACAGCGTAGGATACCGCTGGTCCGGAGAGAAATTCAATTTCAGCACCAGTACTACCGCCACCTCCGGCGATTATCGTGATGTAGCGACCCATTATGGCGAACCACCACCGACGCTGAGCAGCAACACGGTGGTGGGCTATTCGCTGGCGTCCGCCGGAAATATCAGCCTGAGCTACCTGCAATTTCGCTACCCACATGAAAACGCTGTGCGCTATGCCAACGCCAGTTGGTACAAGTCCCTTACTGATACCGTGTCCCTTAACGCAGGGTTCAACCAGAATGTTGATGACAACCGCGACCGCAGCGTCTACCTGATGGTGACCGTCACCACGCCGCGTAATCTGAGCGTCAGCAGCACCATCCAGCGTACGAATGACGAAACCGGCTACCAGTTGAATGCCAGCCAGACGCCGCCAGCTGACGGGGGCTGGGGCTGGAACGTCGCCGCCAGCCAGCAAGCATCTCAACAAAGCGGCCAGGGGGAAGTAGGTTATTTAGGTCGTTACGGGAAAGCGTACACCGGCTTCAGCCAATTGCCGGATAACCACTATGGCTATGCCGGTGCGACCGGGTCCGTGGTGATGATGGGCGGCGGCCTGTTTGCCGCACGTGAAATTAGCAATGGCTTTGCCGTGGTGTCGACCGACGGCATTCCCGACGTTCCCATCAAGCTACAAAACAACGTGATCGGCAGCAGTGATGACAATGGCCTGCTGCTGGTTACCCCCCTGAACAGCTATCAAAAAAACCAGATCAGCATTGACCCGATGGACCTGCCCGCCAATATGCGCATCACCCACGTCGAGGCGAATGCCACCCCTGCAGACCGTTCCGGCACGCTGGTCAGTTTTGGCATTACGCCAGTACGCGCCGCGCAGGTGATCCTCGTCGATGAACAGGGGCAGGCTATCCCCGAAGGCAGCATGGCCATTGCCACCACTGGCGCGGGCCAGTCATCACTTGTTGGGTTTGACGGGATGGCCTGGTTCGACACGCTGGAGCAACACAACGCTCTGCGTATTAAGACAGAAACCGGCACCTGCAGCGTCAAATTTGACTACCCGGCCTCAGCGCGAGGCATCGTGCAAATTGGCCCACTGGTATGCCGATAACAGGAGTAATTTTATGTGGCTAAGAAATCTGACCCTGATTAGCGGATTACTCGTAAACCCAGGATTCGTTTACGCGGTCACCTGTTCGGTAAGCAACGTGCAGCCGGTTAATTTTGGCGCCGTCAATCCACTGCCAACGTCAGCTGTAACATCCGCGATGACCTTTAACTACAGCTGTGCTAAAGAGCTGGGTGACGTGCTGGCGGGGATTAATCTGTGCTTTAATATTGGCATCTCCGGCGTCAGCGGCCAGGTCACCACCAGGAATATGTCATTGAGTGGTACGCCAGCCAGAACGCTGACCTATCAGCTGTACCAGGACGCGGGACATAGCAAAATATGGGGAAGTCAGTATCAGTCGGGCGCCACCTTCCCGATGGTAAAGCTCAACTTACTTAACCTGACACCGGTGACCGGTACGCTGACGGTGTACGCGAAGCTCAACACCCCGCAAACGACCGCCGTGCCGGGAAACTATCAAGATAGCTATACGACGGCAACAGCTCTGGTGACGCTCAATCCCGGTCTGGTTTTGCCACCCACGACCTGTGGTGATACCGTCGCCGCCAGGCTACCCTTCACCGTCTCGGCCAACGTCACAAAACAGTGTGCGATCGGCTACGCCAATAACATTACCTTTAACCCGTCTAAAGCCACTGACCGCAACGTCACAGCAAACAGTGCACTCGGGATCGCCTGCACCAATAACACTCCCTATACCATTGGATTGCAGCCTTCCAATGGGAATACATCAGGTTATGGTGTATTGAAAGGAACCGGGGCCAATCAGGATAAAGTGCCGTATCAGCTAAGTTCAACACCTGGCCCGACGGGGACTATCTGGGGAAATACGTCGCTTAATGCAGTAGCAGGCACAGGTACAGGGTTAACCACCGATTATCCGGTGTATGCCACCGTTCCGGGCAGCAATTTTACCCCTGATAACTATGCCGATACGGTGACCATCTCGGTGACCTACTGAGAGCAGAAATGCAATAAGGAAAATACAATTTATTATCATATTCTTTACTTTTAGAGGTGCGTCATAAATCTGGCAAATAGCAAGCCGCACATCTTATGCACTGCAATTGGTTTATTATCAGAAAAACCGCCAAAAACCCTGTAAATCCCGGATAATTATTCACATTCCAACTAAAAACCTAACCCACAGACATGACAATCCGTGCCCTGAAGGCAGGCCGTTGTTTGAAAAAAATGTTAAATTTACGTTTATATGGTGAGATCCACTGTATACCACGGCGAAATTAAGCACATATTACTTTTATAACTAAGGTTTATCATGGATAAGTTATCTTACGCTTCAGATAGCAGCACATCTGCCTGGAATACCTACCTGCAACAAATCGAGCGTGTGGCCCCGTACCTGGGTGAACTTTCCCACTGGGTGGATACCCTGCGTCACCCAAAACGCGCATTGATTGTCGATATCCCGGTGCAAATGGATGACGGTACCATCCGCCATTTCGAAGGATACCGCGTGCAGCACAACCTCTCCCGAGGCCCAGGTAAAGGCGGCGTGCGTTATCATCCTGATGTTGATCTTAACGAAGTGATGGCTCTTTCTGCGTGGATGACCATCAAATGCGCCGCGCTTAACCTGCCATATGGCGGTGCGAAAGGTGGCGTTCGCGTCGATCCTTTCTCGTTGTCTGAAGGCGAACTGGAGCGTTTGACTCGCCGCTATACCAGTGAAATCGGCATTATCATCGGACCGCAGAAAGATATTCCTGCCCCGGATGTCGGTACCAACGGGAAAGTCATGGCGTGGATGATGGATACTTACTCCATGAACCACGGCACTACCGTGACCAGCGTGGTCACCGGTAAACCAATCCATCTTGGCGGCTCTCTGGGTCGTGATAAAGCCACCGGTCGCGGCGTATTCGTCAGCGGTCTGGAAGTAGCGCGCCGTGCCAACATCGCCGTTGAAGGCGCTCGCGTGGCGGTGCAAGGTTTTGGTAACGTGGGGAGTGAAGCAGCTCGCCTGTTCGCCGGTGCGGGTGCACGCGTGGTCGCTATTCAGGATCATACCGCCACCCTGTTTAATACCACCGGGATCGACATGACTGCGCTGACTGCATGGCAGTTAGAGCACAAACAAATTGCCGGTTTCCCGGGTGCTGAAACCATTGCCAGCGAAGCGTTCTGGAGCGTGGAGATGGATATTCTGATCCCGGCTGCGCTTGAAGGCCAGATCACCCGTCATCGCGCGGAAACGCTGACCTGTAAGCTGGTGCTCGAAGGCGCAAACGGCCCAACCTACCCGGATGCCGATGACGTACTGGCCAGCCGCGGTATCGTTGTGGTACCTGACGTGGTCTGTAACGCCGGTGGCGTTACCGTCAGCTACTTCGAATGGGTACAAGACATGGCAAGCTTCTTCTGGAGCGAAGAAGAGATCAACGCGCGCATGGATAAGATCATGACCGACGCAATGGTCCACGTGTGGGAAAAAGCCGCGGAGAAATCCTGCTCTCTGCGTACTGCCGCCTACATTGTCGCCTGTGAGCGTATTCTGCTGGCGCGTAAAGATCGTGGTATCTATCCGGGCTAAGACCGGACTCCACTCTTGCGAACAAAACCACCTGCAGTGCAGGTGGTTTTTACTTCACCTCCCCACGCTCAGGCGTTTTGCGCTAAACCTGCCGCATCTCTCATTTCCGCTGTTTTATGCACCACTACGTTTCAATACGGAACATTTATCAGCGAAGATGTTCCGTATTGAAACGCTCATTACGGCAATTTTCTTTTGACAACCCATATGCAAAATTACCTTATCGGCAGCGAGAGGTCGCCGTGGCGCTGTACATCACCGATACCCTACACCAGATGCCTGCCGTTTTTTGCAGCCATCTCAGGACTGTCTACGGAGCATAAAAATGAAAAAATTGATCAACCGTGTTGAAGACGTACTGAATGAACAACTCGCCGGGCTGGCAAAAGCCTACCCTTCTCTGGCGCTGCATCAGGACCCGGTATACGTCACTCGTGCTGACGCGCCGGTGATGGGTAAAGTGGCGCTACTTTCAGGTGGCGGCAGCGGGCATGAACCAATGCACTGCGGCTATATTGGTCAGGGCATGCTTTCCGGTGCCTGTCCGGGGGAGATTTTCACCTCGCCAACCCCGGACAAAATGTTCGAATGCGCCATGCAAATTAACGGTGGCGAAGGCGTGCTGCTAATCATCAAAAATTACACCGGTGACATTCTGAATTTTGAAACCGCTACCGAGCTGTTGCACGAAAGCGGCGTCAAGGTCACGACCATGGTTGTTGACGACGACGTAGCGGTAAAAGATAGCCTGTATACCGCCGGACGTCGCGGTGTTGCGAATACCGTGCTGATTGAAAAACTGATCGGCGCGGCTGCCGAGCGCGGAGACTCGCTGGAAGCGTGTGCCGCATTGGGTCGCAAACTGAATAACCTCGGTCACTCTATCGGCATTGCTATCGGCGCCTGTACCGTCCCGGCCGCAGGGCAACCTTCGTTTACGCTGCAGGATAACGAAATGGAGTTTGGCGTCGGCATTCATGGGGAGCCGGGGATCGATCGACGCGCCTTCTCTTCCCTCGACCAGACCGTGGATGAAATGTTCGACACTCTGCTGGAGAACGGTCACTACAGCCGTACGCTGCGCCACTGGGACAACATCCAGGGTGCCTGGCAGGAATGTAAAGAAACCAAACAAGCGCTGCAACAGGGCGACCGCGTCATTGCGCTGGTCAATAACCTTGGCGCAACGCCGCTATCCGAGCTGTTCGGCGTCTATAACCGTCTTGAAAGCCGCTGTCAGGATGCGGGTATCATCATCGAACGCAATCTGATTGGCTCTTACTGTACCTCTCTGGATATGACCGGTTTCTCCATCACCCTGTTAAAGGTCGATGACGAAACGCTGAACCTGTGGGATGCACCGGTACACACCCCTGCTCTCAACTGGGGTAAATAAGGAGATTCATAATGTCCCTCAACAGAACACAAATCGTTAACTGGCTTTATCGCTGCGGTGAAATATTTACCACAGAAAGTGATTTTCTGACCGGTCTGGACCGGGAAATTGGCGACGCCGACCACGGCCTGAATATGCACCGTGGCTTCAGTAAAGTGGTCGAAAAACTGCCGTCCATTGCGGATAAAGACATCGGTTTCATTTTGAAAAACACCGGCATGGTGCTGCTTTCCAGCGTCGGCGGGGCCAGCGGTCCGCTGTTCGGCACCTTCTTCATCCGCGCCGCACAGGTGACTCAGGCCCATCAGAGCCTGACGCTGGATGAGCTGTATCAGATGATGCGCGATGGCGCAGAAGGCGTGATTAGCCGAGGTAAAGCCGAGCCTGGGGACAAAACCATGTGTGATGTCTGGGTGCCGGTGGTCGAGTCGCTACGTCAGTCCTGCGAACAAAAACTGAGTGTACAGGCGGCGCTGGACGCGGCGAGTCAACAAGCAGAAGCGGCTGCACAAAGCACCATCACCATGCAGGCACGTAAAGGTCGTGCCAGCTATCTGGGTGAGCGCAGTATCGGGCATCAGGATCCCGGCGCAACGTCGGTGATGTTTATGATGCAAATGCTGGCTCAGGCCGCCAGAGAGTAAGGATAAAGCGATGGTAAACCTGGTTATTGTGTCTCATAGCGCGCAGTTGGGCGCAGGCGTCGGCGAGTTAGCCCGACAGATGTTAATGGGCGAAGGGTGCAAACTAGCAATCGCCGCGGGCATTGACGATCCCGATAATCCTATCGGCACCGATCCAATTAAAGTGATGGAAGCCATTGAGTCCGTCGCGGACACGGATCACGTGCTGGTGATGATGGATATCGGCAGCGCGTTATTAAGTGCGGAAACCGCCCTGGAACTGCTCGATCCGACGATCGCCGCGAAGGTACGCTTGTGCGCAGCCCCGCTGGTAGAAGGCTCCCTGGCCGCAACGGTCAGCGCCGCAGCAGGTGCCGATATCGACCGCGTCATTCGCGATGCCATGAGCGCCCTCGATGCCAAATATGCGCAACTGGGTTTACCACCGTCGTCCCCGGTCGTTACCGCGCCGGAAGGCCTCTCTGCTGATGACGAGGCCCGCTCTGTTGCCGTGGTGGTCAAAAACCCCAACGGCATCCACGTTCGCCCGGCGTCACGGCTGGTCTCCACGCTGTCTGGCTTTCGCGCCGACATGCTGCTTGAGAAAAACGGTAAGTGTGTGGTCCCGGACAGCCTGAACCAAATCGCGCTGCTGCAGGTGCGTTGTAATGACACGCTGCGCTTAATTGCCAAAGGTGAACAGGCCGACGACGCGCTGGCGGCATTCAAACAGCTGGCTGCGCAGAACTTTGGTGAGTCCGTTGAACAGCCACATACCGGCGGCATCACCAACTCAGCGCCGATACAAGCAACGGGGATGGCCTTTTGCTATACGCCGGTCGCCGCAGAGGTAGCCCCGCAGCCTGCCACCGATTTACCGTACGAACAGCAGCGGTTACAGGCGGCAATCCGCAATACGCTGGAGGATCTGAACTGTTTAACGGCGCTTGCCGAAGAGAAATACTCCGCCGATATCGCCGCGATTTTCTCCGGCCACCACACGCTGCTGGACGATACCGAGTTATATGACATGGCCTGCGCTATCATGCGCGAAAAACAGTGTCGCGCCGAACATGCCTGGCATACGGTATTGAGCGACCTGAGTCAGCAGTATCTCCAGCTCGACGACCCCTATTTGCAGGCGCGGTATATCGATATTGACGATTTACTGTACCGCTCGCTTCGGCATTTGACCGGAATACCCGCTCAAATCCCGACCTTTATTCGCCCGACAATCCTGGTGGCAGACGTCATTTACCCGTCCACCGTACTGCAGTTGGATCCGCTGACCATCAAAGGCATCTGTCTGCGCGCGGGCAGCGATGCGTCCCATTCGGCAATCATTGCCCGCGAGATGGGGATCGGCTGGGTATGCCAGCAGGGTGAGGCGCTCGACGCCATCAAAATGGGGGACACCCTGACCCTTGACTGCGCGGCACATCAGGTCATCCGGGTGGGCTAAACGCCGCTGCACGTCCTGTTATCACAAAGGGCGTGCAGCTTTCACATCACGTGCAGAAACGTCTGTTTGTTCGCAAAATAGGGTCCCTATAACGCGTAACGGTCGATCCTGGACTAAGGTTTTCTCATGGTAAATGCCGCAACTTCGGCACGCCGCTAAGGAGATTACCCGATGATAACGCCAGCAATTCGCCATCCTGGCCTGCTCTCTGTTACAGTAAAACTCACGCTCGCAAGTACCCTTTTGGCCCTTGCTTCATTCGGCGCCCACGCCGAGGAACAGCCCGCCGCAACGCCGCAGCCCCCTGATATCCTGCTCGGCCCTCTGTTTAATGATGTGCAAACCGCCAAGCTGTTCCCGGATCAGAAAACCTTTGCCGATGCAGTGCCCAATAGCGATCCGCTGATGATCCTTGCTGATTATCGGATGCAAAAAAACCAGTCCGGCTTCGATCTTCGTCATTTCGTCGGGGTGAATTTTACGCTGCCCAAAGCCGGTGAGAAATACGTCCCGCCCGCCGGACAGTCGCTGCGTGAGCATATCGACGGGCTGTGGCCAGTGCTAACGCGCTCGACGACTGACGTGGAAAAATGGGACTCATTGCTGCCACTGCCGGAGCCATATGTCGTGCCCGGTGGGCGTTTTCGCGAAATTTATTACTGGGACAGCTATTTCACCATGCTGGGGCTTGCCGAGAGCAACCACTGGGACAAGGTCTCCGACATGGTGGCGAACTTCGCTTACGAGATTGATGCCTGGGGGCACATTCCTAACGGTAACCGCAGCTATTATCTGAGCCGCTCCCAGCCGCCGTTCTTCGCCTTTATGGTTGAACTGCTGGCGCAGCACGACGGTAATGATGCGCTGAAAAAATACCTCCCGCAGATGCAGAAGGAGTACAGCTACTGGATGGAGGGCGTCGAAACGCTTAAGCCAGGTCAGCAAAACAAACGGGTAGTCAAACTGGCTGACGGCACGGTGTTAAACCGCTACTGGGATGACCGTGATACGCCAAGACCCGAGTCCTGGGTTGAAGATATCGCCACCGCCAAAAGCAATCCGAACCGTCCGGCCACCGACATTTACCGCGACCTGCGTTCGGCCGCCGCCTCGGGCTGGGATTTTAGCTCACGCTGGATGGACAACCCGAACCGGTTAAGCACCCTGCGCACCACCAGCATCGTCCCTGTCGATCTCAATGCGCTGCTGTACAAGATGGAAAAAATGATTGCGCTTGCCAGCAAAGCCGCAGGGGATGAAGCCAAAGCTACACAGTACGAAGGCTTCGCTAATGCGCGACAAAAAGGGATTGAAAGCTACCTGTGGAACGATAAAGAGGGCTGGTATGCCGACTACGATTTAAAAAGTCAGAAAGTACGCAATCAACTGACCGCCGCCGCCCTGTTCCCGCTGTATGTCAATGCGGCGGCCAACGATCGCGCCAGCAAGGTGGCTGCGGCGACCCAGGCGCATCTGCTGCAACCCGGCGGTCTGGCCACAACGTCGGTGAAAAGCGGTCAACAGTGGGATGCCCCGAACGGCTGGGCACCACTCCAGTGGGTTGCAGCGTCCGGGTTACAAAACTACGGCCAGGATAAGGTCGCCATGGAGGTCACCTGGCGCTTCCTGACCAACGTGCAGCATACCTATGACCGGGAGAAAAAGCTGGTTGAAAAATACGACGTCAGCAGCACAGGAACCGGCGGTGGCGGTGGCGAGTACCCGTTGCAGGATGGCTTTGGCTGGACCAACGGCGTCACCTTAAAAATGCTCGACCTGATTTGCGCCAAAGAAAAACCCTGTGATAGTGTCCCGTCGACACGGCCAGTAACTGAAAAAACAACGCAGACCGTGCAATAAATTACACCAGATTAGCCATGAGAGGCGGCCCCCGCAGGGGCCGCTCAATTAATCTCGCCGTACCAGGCGGAAAATCCCCAGCACAAGAATGGCACCGACGATGGCCACCAGGAAACTGTGCAGATTAAACCCGCTGATATCTCCCCCGATACCAAACATGGTTGCCAGCCATCCGCCGACCACAGCCCCGACAATGCCGAGAATACAGGTCAGAATAAATCCTCCGCCATCGCGCCCCGGCATGAGCAGTTTAGCGATAACACCCGCAATCAGACCAAAAATAATCCAGGCAATAATTCCCATTTTCAGGCCCTCTTTCCAATGAACGCACGCGCAAGCCATTCCTGCGCCAGTACGTTAAGTATAGGCAAGCCGTCGCCCGGCGTTTTTCTACAGCTTGCGTTCAGCGGACTTAATAAAAAATTTCATCCATTTGTATTAAGTTCTGTCGCGCGATGCCGATAATCCAACGACAAACCAGGCATCCAGGAGTCATTAGGTGTGAGCAACTACCATGAGCAGTTCCTGAAGCAAAATCCATTGGCGGTGTTAGGCGTTCTCCGCGACTTAAATTCACAGCAGATCCCCCTGCGAATCTCCTGGTCAGGCGGGCAATTCATCAGCAAAATTCTCGCGGTGAGCCCGGATGAATTAGTTATGGATTTTGGCAGCCAGGAATATGAAAACCAGGCCGTTCAGCGGGCAAGCCAAGTCTCTGTCATCGCTGAAACGCAGGGTGCCAAGGTCGAGTTCACCCTGCCTCAACTCAAAAAAGGGGAATTTCAACGGTTGCCGGCATTTATCTCGTCGCTGCCGCCCGCGCTGTGGTTTGTCCAGCGCCGGGAATATTTCCGTATTGGTGCCCCATTGCATCCGCCCTATCACTGCACGGCAAAAATGCCGGACAACAGCATTTTACGTTTTCGGTTGTTCGATTTATCGCTCGGCGGGATGGGCGCGCTGTTAGAAGAGGCAAAACCAGAAGGACTGGTGGAGGGCATGCGCTTTTCGCAGGTTGAAATCAACATGGAACAATGGGGAATGTACCACGTTGACGCCCAGCTTATTTCCATCAGCGAGCGCAAAGTTATCGACGGGAAAAATGAAACCATCACCACTCCCCGCCTGAGCTTCCGTTTTCTCAACGTCAGCCCGGCGGTGGAGCGGAACTTACAGCGGATTATTTTTTCACTCGAACGTGAGGCCCGGGAAAAATCCAACAAGGTACGCGAGTAACCTCACGCGAACTACATCACATCCAGCGCTTGCTGAAGCTTCCAGATATAACGCGGAGCCTGCGGCGCCGGATGATTATCAGCCACATGCTCAATAAACTCATCCGGACTGAGATCGTTGATTTTGTTGATGGCTTTTTTCCTGTCGGAGGAGAATGTCCGCAGCAACGCCCCCGCACCGTTGGCATATGACACCACCAGCGCATATTGCATCACCTGTGGGTCTTCGATGCCGGCCAATGGTCCGGTTTCGAGAATATTCAGGTACGCGGCACCCATGGAGATGTTGCGCTCAGGGTTTTTCAGCTCACTGGTTGACGGCTCGCCACTCCAGCCCATCCGACGGTAGACATCACGTCCGGAGGTAGAGGCTTTGAGCTGCATCAGCCCAACGGCGTTAGATTTACTGACCGCATTCGGATTTCCGCCTGATTCAATGGCGATGATGGCCGTAATCAATTGTGGGCTTACCCCCCAGGCCGCGCCGGCTTTTTCACTGATCGGCATCCATTGCATTGCGCGTTTAACCGGAACTTCAGCATTCCATGGCGGATTTTTGTAATCCTGTTTTGAACTACAGCCCGCAAGTAATACAACCAAAAAAGCAAACCATCTCAATTTCACGTCATCTATCCTTATAGCCGGAACCTGTCGCTGAGGTGACAACGACATACCTACGCGGCATGATATACATTTGGTTTTAGTTGTAGCAAGGAAATGCCATGTCCCGGTTTCACTTAATTGCCCCCTCGGGCTACTGTATCAACCAGCAAGCGGCATTGCGCGGGCTTTCGCGCCTTACTGAGGCCGGTCATCAGGTCACAAACTCGGCGGTTATTGCACGTCGCTACCAGCGTTTTGCCGGGACGGAAACCGAACGGCTGGCGGATGTGAATGCATTGGTTGAGCTGAAAACACCCGATACCATTGTACTGGCGGTGCGCGGCGGCTATGGCGCCAGCCGTTTACTGGATGCTATTGACTGGCAGGCACTGACCGCCCGCCAGCAACACGACCCACTGCTCATTTGCGGACACAGCGACTTTACGGCAATCCAGTGCGGCCTGCTGGCACAAGGCAACGTCATTACCTTCAGCGGCCCGATGTTAGCGGCCAATTTTGGTGCCGAAGAAATGAACGCGTTTACCGAACACCATTTCTGGCAGGCGTTACGCAATGCGCAATTTACTATCGACTGGCAAGGTGATGGTCCGGACTGCGCCACCGAAGGCACGCTGTGGGGCGGTAATCTGGCGATGCTCATTTCGCTGATTGGCACCCCGTATATGCCCGCCATTGATAACGGTATTCTGGTGCTGGAAGACATTAATGAGCACCCGTTCCGCGTCGAACGCATGCTGTTGCAACTGTACCACGCGGGCGTTTTAGCCCGTCAGAACGCCATTATTCTCGGCAGCTTTAGCGGCAGCGCACCAAACGATTACGACGCTGGCTACAATCTGGAGGAAGTCTGCACATTTCTGCGTGCCAGACTGTCGGTACCGTTGATTAGCGGTCTCGATTTTGGTCACGAACAGCGTACCGTCACGCTCCCGCTGGGAGCAAAAGCGGTGCTGAAAAACGTGAAAAATAGCAGCCAGCTCACCTTAACCGGGCATCCGGTGCTGAAATCGTAAAAAAAGCGGCTAACAGGGCTAAGTAAAACGCTGTTTCTGCCGCTATTATGATAGGGTTTGTAAACACGAAACAGCGTAATACAGGAGTAACCGAACGTTGGATGCCGCAGCAATTATTAGCCTTTTTATTTTGGGTTCCGTTCTCGTCACCTGCAGTATCTTACTCAGTTCATTCTCATCACGTCTTGGTATCCCGATCCTGGTGATATTTCTCGCGATCGGTATGTTAGCGGGCGTAGATGGCATTGGCGGTATTCCTTTTGATAACTACCCTTTCGCCTACATGGTGAGTAACCTGGCGCTGGCGGTTATCCTGCTTTATGGCGGGGTGCGCACCCCGGGCAGGTCCTTTCGCGTAGCGCCCGGGCCGGCATTATCGCCGGCGAGCGCGGGCGGGCTGGTTTCCCCCCGCCTAAACGGGATGAAGGGCGCGGGGCTGTTTTTTCCGGGTCTCCTCGGGGGGTTTTTGATT
>OJJJ01000507.1_pt1 | contig 17948 bp, 16 predicted proteins | sample 1596311 | NCBI WGS metagenome assembly OJJJ01 (sample SAMEA4350140, study PRJEB24818) | metagenome | biome: human; feature: gut; material: faeces | place: Denmark | collected 2013-09 | reverse complement strand
CATCCTGACTAGTCTTTCAGGCGATGTGTGCTGGGAGACATTTAACTCTTCCAGTGGTGCATGAGCGCATGAGAAAGCCCCCGGAAGAATTCTTCCGGGGGCTTTTTTTTGGTGCGTGACCCAAACCGATTCAGACAGGATAACGAGGACAAGAGAATGTTAGACAATACCCGTTTACGCATAGCTATGCAGAAATCAGGCCGCTTAAGCGATGATTCACGCGAATTACTGGCCCGCTGTGGCATTAAAATTAATCTTCACACCCAGCGCCTGATTGCGATGGCAGAGAACATGCCGATTGATATTCTCCGCGTGCGTGATGACGATATTCCGGGTCTGGTGATGGACGGCGTGGTTGACCTCGGCATCATTGGTGAAAACGTTCTGGAAGAAGAGTTGCTCAACCGCCGGGCGCAGGGCGAAGATCCGCGCTACTTTACGCTGCGTCGTCTCGACTTCGGTGGCTGTCGCCTCTCGTTAGCCACCCCGGCTGACGAAGCCTGGGACGGCCCGGCTTCGCTGAACGGTAAACGTGTTGCCACTTCCTACCCGCACCTGCTGAAACGTTATCTCGATCAGAAAGGCGTCACGTTTAAATCCTGCCTGCTAAACGGCTCGGTGGAAGTTGCCCCGCGTGCGGGCCTGGCCGATGCGATTTGCGATCTGGTCTCAACCGGCGCCACGCTGGAAGCCAACGGCCTGCGTGAAGTCGAGGTGATTTACCGCTCCAAAGCCTGCCTGATCCAGCGCGACGGCGAGATGGCAGAAGCCAAGCAGCAGCTGATCGATAAATTGCTGACCCGTATTCAGGGCGTTATCCAGGCCCGCGAATCCAAGTACATCATGATGCACGCCCCAACCGAACGTCTGGACGAAGTCATCGCCCTGCTGCCAGGCGCAGAGCGTCCAACTATTCTGCCGCTGGCGGGCGATCAGCAGCGCGTAGCCATGCACATGGTCAGCAGCGAAACCCTGTTCTGGGAAACCATGGAAAAACTGAAAGCACTCGGTGCCAGTTCGATTCTGGTGCTGCCAATTGAGAAGATGATGGAGTGATCTGATGCCTGATGGCGCTTCGCTTATCAGGCCTACAAGAATTGTCACAATCATTGATATTACGGGTCTTGTAGGCCGGATAAGGCAGCGCCGCCATCCGGCAACACCCGATAATGGAGTAACGACCATGAGCTTCAATACCCTGATTGACTGGAATACCTGCAGCACAGAGCAGCAACGCGAATTGCTGATGCGCCCGGCAATCTCTGCCTCGGACAGCATCACCCGTACCGTCAGCGACATTCTGGATAACGTCAAATCACGCGGTGATGCGGCGCTGCGCGAATACAGCGCCAAATTTGATAAAACCACCGTCAGCGCGCTGAAAGTCAGTGCCGAAGAGATTTCCGCCGCCAGCGCGCGTCTGAGTGATAACCTCAAGCAGGCGATGGCGGTCGCGGTGAAAAACATTGAAACTTTTCACAACGCGCAAAAACTGCCCGCGGTAGATATTGAAACGCAGCCCGGCGTGCGCTGCCAGCAGGTGACCCGTCCGGTCAGCTCCGTCGGTTTGTATATTCCGGGAGGGTCGGCCCCGCTCTTCTCGACGGTATTGATGCTTGCCACACCTGCCCGTATTGCTGGTTGCCAACGCGTGGTGCTGTGTTCGCCACCGCCCATCGCCGACGAAATTCTGTATGCGGCACAGCTGTGCGGTGTGCAGGAAGTGTTTAACGTCGGTGGTGCCCAGGCTATTGCCGCTCTGGCCTTCGGTAGCGAATCGGTACCCAAAGTCGACAAAATATTTGGCCCCGGTAATGCATGGGTAACGGAGGCCAAGCGCCAGGTAAGCCAGCGTCTGGACGGTGCGGCCATTGATATGCCGGCCGGGCCTTCCGAAGTGCTGGTGATTGCCGACAGCGGCGCGACCCCGGATTTCGTCGCCTCTGATTTACTCTCACAAGCCGAGCACGGCCCGGATTCTCAGGTGATCCTGCTGACGCCAGATGCCGGGATAGCCCGCCGCGTGGCTGACGCCGTTGAACGCCAGCTTGCTGAACTACCACGTGCGGAAACAGCGCGTCAGGCGCTCTGCGCCAGCCGTCTTATTGTGACCCGGGATCTGGCGCAGTGCATCGCCATTTCTAATCAATACGGCCCAGAGCACCTGATCATTCAGACCCGTAACGCCCGTGAACTGGTTGATGACATTACCAGCGCCGGCTCCGTGTTTCTCGGTGACTGGTCACCGGAATCCGCCGGTGATTATGCCTCAGGCACAAACCACGTGCTACCGACCTACGGCTACACCGCGACCTGTTCAAGCCTTGGGCTGGCAGACTTCCAAAAGCGGATGACCGTCCAGGAACTGTCGCCACAAGGTTTCTCAGCCCTCGCCTCAACCATCGAAACGCTGGCCGCCGCGGAGCGACTGACCGCCCACAAAAATGCCGTCACCCTGCGTGTTAACGCCCTCAAGGAGCAAGCATGAGCACTGACAACATTCTTAGCGTCACCGATTTAGCCCGTAAAAATGTCCGCGAACTGACGCCCTATCAGTCTGCCCGTCGTCTGGGCGGTAATGGTGACGTCTGGCTGAATGCCAACGAGTTTCCGACGGCCGTTGAGTTTCAGCTCAGCCAGCAAACGCTTAACCGTTACCCGGAATGTCAGCCAAAAGCGGTGATTGAGAATTATGCACAGTACGCGGGCGTTAAACCGGAGCAGGTGTTGGTTAGCCGGGGGGCAGATGAAGGTATCGAACTGTTGGTCCGCGCGTTTTGTGAACCCGGCCAGGATGCCATTCTTTACTGCCCGCCGACCTACGGCATGTACAGCGTCAGCGCTGAGACCATCGGCGTTGAATGCCGCACCGTGCCTACGCTTGCCGACTGGCAGCTCGATCTCCAGGGCATTGCCGACAAGCTTAATGGCGTGAAGGTGGTTTACGTTTGCAGCCCTAACAATCCGACCGGCCAGTTGATTAACCCACAAGATCTACGCTCGCTACTTGAAATGACCCAAGGTAAAGCCATTGTGGTCGCCGATGAAGCGTACATTGAGTTCTGTCCGCAGGCGACGCTGGCCGGCTGGTTAACGGAATATCCACACCTGGTGGTTCTGCGTACCCTTTCCAAGGCGTTTGCGCTGGCAGGGTTGCGCTGCGGATTTACGCTGGCCAATGAAGAGGTTATTAACCTGCTGTTGAAAGTGATCGCCCCCTACCCGCTGTCGACGCCGGTAGCCGATATCGCCGCCCAGGCGCTGACATCACAAGGCATTGCCGCCATGCGTGAACGCGTAGCGCAGATCCTGCTAGAACGTCAGTATCTGGTGGATGCGCTGAAAACCATTCCGTGCGTGGAGCAGGTTTTCACCTCTGAAACCAACTATATTCTGGCCCGCTTTACCGCTTCCAGTTCTGTGTTTAAATCTTTGTGGGATCAGGGCATTATCTTACGAGACCAGAACAAACAACCTTCATTAAGCGGCTGCCTGCGGATCACCGTCGGCACCCGTGAAGAAAGCCAGCGCGTCATTGACGCTTTACGTGCGGAGCAAGTATGAGCCAGAAGTATCTTTTTATTGACCGTGATGGAACCCTGATTTCAGAACCGCCAAGTGACTTTCAGGTTGATCGCTTTGACAAACTGGCCTTTGAGCCAGAGGTTGTCCCTGCACTGCTCAAGCTGCAAAAAGCCGGTTATAAGCTGGTGATGATCACCAACCAGGATGGACTGGGAACGCAAAGCTTCCCGCAGGCTGAGTTTGACGGGCCGCATAACCTGATGATGCAGATTTTCACCTCGCAGGGCGTGGTGTTTGATGAGGTGCTGATCTGCCCGCACCTGCCAGCAGACGAATGCGACTGCCGTAAGCCAAAAGTGAAGCTGGTCGAACAGTATCTGGCTGAACAGGCGCTGGATACCGCGAACAGCTACGTGATTGGCGACCGCGCAACCGACATTCAGCTGGCTGAAAACATGGGAATCGGTGGGTTACGCTACCACCGTGACACCCTGAACTGGTCGATGATTAGCGAACAGTTGACCAAACGCGACCGCTACGCCCACGTTGAGCGTAATACCAAAGAAACGCAGATTGACGTCAAAGTGTGGCTGGACCGCGAGGGTCGCAGCAAAATTAATACCGGCGTCGGCTTCTTTGACCACATGCTGGATCAAATCTCGACCCACGGCGGTTTTCGCATGGAAATCACCGTCAAGGGCGACTTGTATATTGACGATCACCACACCGTGGAAGATACCGGTCTGGCGCTGGGCGAAGCGTTAAAACTGGCGTTGGGTGACAAGCGTGGCATCAACCGCTTCGGGTTTGTGCTGCCAATGGACGAATGCCTGGCCCGCTGCGCGCTGGATATCTCCGGACGTCCGCACCTGGAATACCGGGCTGAATTCACCTATCAGCGCGTTGGCGATCTGAGCACCGAAATGATCGAGCACTTTTTCCGTTCGCTCTCTTACACCATGGGCGTGACGCTGCACCTCAAGACCAAGGGCAAGAACGATCATCACCGTGTGGAAAGCCTGTTCAAAGCCTTTGGCCGTACGCTGCGCCAGGCGATTCGCGTGGAAGGCGATACTCTCCCCTCCTCAAAAGGAGTGCTGTGATGAACGTGGTGATCCTCGACACCGGCTGCGCCAACCTCAACTCGGTGAAATCCGCGGTGGCGCGTCACGGTTATGATCCGATCGTCAGCCGCGATGCCGATGTGGTACTGCGCGCCGATAAGCTCTTTCTGCCTGGCGTCGGTACCGCACAGGCGGCGATGGAACAGCTGCATGAGCGTGATCTGATTGAGCTGATCAAAGCCTGTACCCAACCGGTACTGGGGATTTGTTTAGGCATGCAACTGCTTGGCCGGCGTAGTGAAGAGAGCAATGGCATCGATCTGCTGGGCATTATTGAGCAGGACGTTCCCAAAATGACCGACTTTGGCCTGCCGCTGCCGCATATGGGCTGGAACCGGGTGTATCCGCAGGCGGGAAATCGCCTGTTCCGCGGCATTGACGACGGCGCGTATTTTTATTTTGTTCACAGCTACGCAATGCCGGTCAATCCCTCGACCATTGCCCAGTGCCATTACGGTGAACCGTTCACCGCCGCGGTACAAAAAGACAATTTCTTCGGCGTACAGTTTCACCCTGAGCGCTCGGGTGCCGCTGGGGCGCTGTTGCTGAAAAATTTTCTGGAGATGTGATGATTATTCCGGCATTAGATTTAATCGACGGCACAGTTGTGCGTCTCCACCAGGGCGATTACGCCACCCAGCGTGATTACGGCAACGATCCCCTGCCGCGTTTGCAGGATTACGCCGCACAGGGTGCAGAGGTTCTGCACCTGGTAGATTTAACCGGCGCGAAAGATCCACTCAAGCGTCAGATCCCGCTGATTAAAACGCTGGTCGCCGGCGTCAACGTGCCAGTGCAAGTTGGCGGCGGCGTGCGCACGGAAGAAGACGTTGCAGCCCTGCTGGCGGCCGGTGTGGCTCGCGTAGTAGTTGGCTCGACGGCGGTAAAATCTCCGGAAGTTGTGAAAGGCTGGTTCGAGCGTTTCGGTGCGGATGCGCTGGTGCTGGCGCTGGATGTGCGTATTGATGAAAAAGGTAACAAGCAGGTCGCGGTCAGCGGCTGGCAGGAAGACTCCGGCGTTTCGCTGGAAGAACTGGTGGAAACCTACCTGCCCGTTGGCCTGAAGCATGTGCTGTGCACCGATATCTCCCGCGACGGCACGCTGGCAGGCTCTAACGTATCGCTATATGAAGAAGTCTGCGCTAAATATCCGCAGGTGGCCTTTCAGTCATCCGGCGGTATTGGTGATATCGACGACGTTGCCGCCCTGCGCGGAACCGGCGTGCGCGGCGTGATCGTCGGACGCGCGCTGCTGGAAGGAAAATTCACCGTTGAGGAGGCCATCCAATGCTGGCAAAACGCATAATTCCGTGTCTGGACGTTCGCGATGGTCAGGTAGTGAAAGGCGTCCAGTTTCGTAATCACGAGGTCATCGGCGACATCGTCCCGCTGGCGAAACGCTATGCCGACGAGGGCGCAGATGAGCTGGTGTTCTACGATATCACCGCCTCCAGCGATGGACGTGTAGTCGATAAGAGCTGGGTATCGCGCGTAGCAGAAGTGATCGACATCCCGTTCTGCGTGGCGGGCGGGATTAAGTCAGTGGACGATGCCGCGAAAATACTGACCTTCGGCGCTGATAAAATTTCAGTCAACTCCCCGGCGCTGGCTGACCCGTCGCTGATTACCCGCCTGGCCGAACGCTTTGGCGTGCAGTGCATCGTGGTTGGGATCGATACCTGGCATGACGCCGAAACCGGGAAGTATCACGTTAATCAATACACCGGCGATGAAAGCCGTACCCGCGTCACCCAGTGGGAAACCCTCGACTGGGTTCAAGAGGTGCAAAAACTCGGCGCAGGCGAAATCGTCCTCAATATGATGAACCAGGACGGCGTGCGTAACGGCTACGATCTCGAACAGCTGAAAAAAGTACGGGAGGTATGCCACGTTCCGCTGATCGCCTCCGGCGGCGCAGGAACCATGGAACACTTCCTTGCTGCCTTCCAGGATGCGGATGTCGATGGCGCGCTCGCCGCTTCAGTGTTCCACAAGCAGATTATTAATATTGGTGAATTAAAAACGTACCTGGCAACGCAGGGCGTGGAGATCAGGATATGTTAACGAAGCAACAATACCGCGAACTGGACTGGGAAAAAACCGACGGACTGATGCCGGTTGTTGTACAGCATGCGGTCTCCGGCGAAGTATTAATGCTGGGTTATATGAACCTTGATGCACTGGACAAAACCCTTGAAAGCGGCAAAGTGACCTTTTTCTCGCGCACCAAACAGCGCCTGTGGACCAAGGGCGAAACTTCCGGCAACTTCCTCAATGTGGTCAGCATTACGCCCGATTGCGATAACGACACCCTGCTGGTGCTGGTGAACCCGATTGGGCCTACCTGCCATAAAGGGACCAGCAGCTGTTTTGGCGAGGCCAGCCACCAGTGGCTGTTCCTGTATCAACTTGAACAGCTACTTGCTGAGCGTAAAACGGCGGACCCGGAGAGTTCCTACACCGCGAAACTGTACGCCAGCGGCACCAAACGCATCGCTCAGAAGGTCGGTGAAGAAGGCGTGGAGACCGCGCTGGCCGCAACGGTACATGACCGTTTCGAACTGACCAATGAAGCATCCGACCTGATGTACCACCTGCTGGTACTGCTGCAGGATCAGGATCTCGATCTAACGACGGTGATTGAGAATTTACGCAAACGCCATCAATAATAGACTGATACCGGCGTCATGCCGGTATCTTTATTGCGCAGAACCTTTAATCGTTACCAAATAAATCTCGGGTATAGACCTTATCCGCAACATCTATCAGCTCCTCCGCCATCCGGTTAGAAATAATGACGTCGGCCTCATATTTAAATCTATCTAAATCGCGCTCTACCCTTGAATGGAAAAAGCTTTCCTCTGCCAGCACAGGCTCATAAATTATAACCGGAATACCCTTGGCTTTAATTCGTTTCATAATCCCCTGGATAGACGATGCTCTAAAATTATCCGATCCGCTTTTCATAATCAGGCGATAGATACCGACAACTTTAGGTTTTCGGGAAAGAATAGCATCAGCAATAAAGTCTTTTCGTGTACGATTTGCATCGACGATTGCCGAAATAATATTATTTGGTACAGACTGATAATTAGCGAGTAACTGCTTAGTATCTTTTGGCAGGCAATATCCGCCATATCCGAATGACGGATTGTTATAATGATTGCCTATGCGTGGATCCAGACATACGCCTTCAATGATTTGGCGCGCATTGAGACCTAAACTCTCTGCATAACTATCAAGTTCATTAAAATAGGCAACCCGCATCGCCAGATAGGTGTTTGCAAAGAGTTTGATGGCTTCCGCTTCAGTAGAGTCCGTAAACAGGACCGAGACATCCTGCTTTATCGCCCCTTCTTGTAACAACGCAGCAAATTGCTCTGCACGTGCGGACCGTTCACCAATGACAATACGCGATGGATGTAAATTGTCATATAGCGCCTTTCCTTCACGCAGGAACTCAGGAGAGAATATAATATTCTGCGAGTTAAATTTCTGACGCATGCTCTGAGTAAAGCCAACGGGCACGGTAGATTTAATAACCATTGTTGCACTGGGGTTTATTTCAATAACATCTTTAATTACAGATTCAACGCTGGACGTATTGAAATAATTTGTTTCAGGATCATAATCTGTCGGCGTTGCGATAATGACAAAATCTGCATCCTGATAAGCATAGGACTTATCTAACGTAGCTTTAAAATCAATACCGTTTGACTGTAGATACTGTTCAATTTCTTTATCGACTATCGGAGACATCCGATTATTTAGCATCTCGACACGTGAAGCGACAATGTCCAGAGCAATGACCTGATGATGTTGGGCGATAAGAAGACCATTTGACAGGCCAACATATCCGGTACCAGAAATGGTAATTTTCATTTCATGCTCTCAGTATTAACTTAATATTTAATCATGATGTCGTACATCCTGATAAGAGAATAATGTTTTAACGTTTTGATGAATATTGTGTCAACGAAGGTTAAAACAATTCAGATTTTCTTTATCAGGGTACGCCAGAAATATTAAGTAAAGATTAAGCAATCAACGTAAATCAATCAGATTTAAGATAAAAAAAAGCCCGGTTAGAGAACCGGGCCAGTGACTATCAGAAGACTTATTCCATCCATTCGGTATGGAAAACACCTTCTTTATCAGTACGTTTGTAGGTATGCGCACCGAAGTAATCACGCTGGGCCTGGATTAGGTTAGCGGGCAATACTTCTGCACGATAACTGTCGTAATAAGCGACAGCAGCAGAGAATGTCGGTACCGGGATACCATTCTGCACGGCATACGCTACGACATCACGCAGTGCCTGTTGGTATTCATCGGCAATGTTCTTGAAGTATGGGTCGAGCAGCAGGTTCGCGATACCAGGATTTTTAGCGTAGGCATCGGTGATTTTCTGCAGGAATTGCGCGCGAATAATACAACCCGCACGGAAGATTTTTGCAATCTCGCCGTAATTCAGATCCCAGTTATGCTCGTCGGATGCGGCACGCAGTTGTGAGAAGCCCTGAGCGTAAGACACAATTTTACCCAGATACAATGCACGGCGCACTTTCTCAATAAATTCTGCCTTATCACCCGCAAGCTGAGCTTTAGGTCCAGACAGGACTTTAGAGGCCGCAACACGCTGATCTTTCAGCGAAGAGATGTAACGTGCAAACACAGATTCAGTGATCAGCGACAGTGGTTCACCAAGATCCAGAGAGCTTTGGCTGGTCCATTTACCGGTACCTTTGTTCGCCGCTTCATCCAGAATGAAATCCACCAAATATTTACCATCTTCATCTTTTTTGGTGAAGATATCTTTGGTGATGTCGATCAAATAGCTGCTCAGCTCACCGTTATTCCACTCGGTAAAGGTGGTGGCCAGTTCTTCGTTGCTCAGGTTCAAACCACCTTTCAACAGTGAGTAGGCTTCAGCAATCAGCTGCATGTCACCGTATTCGATACCGTTGTGAACCATCTTCACGTAGTGACCCGCACCGTCGGCACCGATATACGTAACACACGGCTCACCATCTTCAGCAACCGCGGCGATTTTGGTCAGGATTGGCGCTACCAGTTCATAAGCTTCTTTCTGTCCACCCGGCATGATGGAAGGGCCTTTCAGGGCGCCTTCTTCGCCACCGGAAACACCAGTACCAATGAAATTGAAACCTTCTGCAGACAGTTCACGATAGCGGCGAATAGTGTCCTGGAAGAACGTATTACCGCCATCAATGATGATGTCACCTTTATCCAGATAAGGTTTCAGGGAGTCGATAGCAGCATCAGTTCCCGCGCCCGCTTTCACCATCAACAGGATCCGACGAGGCGTTTCAAGGGATTCAACAAACTCTTTTACCGTATAGTAAGGAACCAGTTTTTTCCCCGGATTCTCGGCGATAACCTCTTCCGTTTTTTCACGTGAGCGGTTGAAAACGGACACGGTGTAACCACGGCTTTCGATGTTGAGCGCCAGGTTGCGTCCCATCACAGCCATACCAACGACGCCGATTTGTTGCTTAGACATTATGTACTCCTGTCAGATTTGATTGCACATCAACCCAAGAGATGAGGTCAATGTTACCAATATCATTTTAACTTACAACTTTACTGCTGTGTAATATACAGATAACTTCTATGGTAGATTAAATCTGTATAAATATTCTATAGACTATATAAATCAGCGCCAGACTCTCGTTTACCAACCAGTATGATAAGCAATATAACTCCGTAAATACCATACAAAATTTTTCGATAAAATGTTTCTGTTTCGATATGCACCAAAATGAGTAGCTTTCAAATCTGGATAATATATTATCTTATACCCATATTTTCTTGCCCGACGGCATATGTCAACATCCTCAAAATACATGAAGTATTTTTCATCAAAACCACCTAACTCCTCATAAACAGATGCTTTAAAGAGTAAAAAAGATCCAGCAGCCCAATCAACAAAAACCTCACAATCAATAGACTCCTTATGATATTCATCAGGATTCCTCCCTAATAAAAAAGTAATCGCAGGAGTGAATACACCGGGAAACCTTCTAATAGAACCTTCTGTATTTTTCAATTCTAAATCTTTAAATAAGTTAATGGTTGCAATACCTATATTTCTATTAACTACCCGATCTAGTAATTGATGAATAATATGAATATCAATAATAACATCTGGGTTAAGAGTTAAGAAATAGTCATCAGGCTGCATTCCTAAATTACTTTTACAATACTCAAAAGCAATATTATTGTTATCACCAAAGCCACGAGAATACTCATCATCAATGATATGAATGTTATTTTCTTTCTCTAACGAACGGAGAAGATCTGTGCATTTGGTATTACATTTAACAACAACCTCATAATTAGAACTTAACGAAGGCAAGACATTGTTCTCGACAATCATCTGATCATTATTATGACTTACCGTCGAAACAAACAAGCGCACCATCTTTATTAAAACCTCGTTATCACATCGTCAAAATTTTTATTTGAGCAATAAATAAAATACTCGTTTAATGAGTTTTATCTTCTCAAACTCATACTCACACTTATAGAGAGGGGTAGCATTAAAGGCACTGGCATGATTAACTACTTTAAGTAACTGATCCATTTGACGCAAATAATGTTTTGTTTTTTTTATTTGCTGGAAGATACTCATTACATACCCAACATAACTCTTAGATTCCTTAGCACCAACTTGATTACCACCATGTTGTCTGTAGTAAAGTAATGGCTTATCAATGTAACTTACTACCCCAAAGTATTTTGCCAAGATAGCAAGCCACCAATCATGCATACTAATAGATTCAACTTCAATACAAGTCAATGATTTCAAAAGTAAATCGCGAAGCTCAGCATTAATGGCAGATGAGGCTCCTTGTACACAATTTTCAAGCAAAATAGAATCGTCAAGTAAAATGTCAATATTCAAACTGGCAGAATTAATAAAACTATCACTCAATACCCTGAGCTTCTCATCAGTTATATATGAATCCGAAAAAACGAGCGCAGGAACAGTATTATTTATACTAGTAAATGAATCAGCAAATATAACAGCCTTATCTTTTGTCCATACATCATCCTGATCAGAAAAGAAAAGATATTCAGAGGTTGAATATTTAGCACCATGAAAAAAATTATTCGCTATCCCATTGCATGGCCCTTTAATTATTTGAAAATTTGTATATTCGTGAGTATTAAAACATGACACGCAACGAAAGAGCGTTGAATCTGTAGACTCATCATCTGAAATAATTATCTTTTGCGGTTTAATTTCTTGCTCTAAAATACTTTCAATTTGGCTTTCAATGTATTTTTCTCCATTGTAAGTGCAAATTAAAACATCATACTCAAAATTATCAAGAAAACATCTATTTTTCATCGTATTCAAATTGTCATATTGAGTTTAAATAAAGATATCCTGAATCGTCTCCGCCCATTAATAAAATAAGAACACACCTTAACCTTCTTGCCATGGCAATATAAAACACGAGGTTTCGCGTTAAATAAATATATGAATCTATCGAGAAGACTAAAATCGACTACCATTTCTTGAAGCGTATTTTTAACACCGGTTTTTCTATTACCATCAGCTAACTTATAAGCAGCTTTAACTTTCGATTGCCATAGAAATAAACTTTGATGTTTACTAAAAGCTTCGAAAGAAGAGTAAATAAGATGTTCTTTGTATTTAGCATCATCAAGTAATTTATGAGTTTTATCAATTAACTCTTTAGGCGTTGCACAATAAGATTCTGTTTGATATGTATAATCAAGATGCCCAGTTACGCAGCATAAAGATAGTGTAGCCTTGCCTGACTCAACAACATCACTCAATGCCGTTCCGCCGCTCATAGGGAAGCTATCAATAATAATATCACTATTATTAATACACCGCCTGTACTTATCTCCAATTAGTTTGCCATGCATTTTCACTCTATCACCGTACTGACTTATCAAGTTTAACCACTCAGGATAATCAGATGGAGTTGGTCCTACAATATTAAAAACCACATCATCACGGGACTTAAGAATAGCGGTCATGTAATCAAATAATGAGAATTCTCCTGGTATGTCTAAAAATTTATGTGGCATTCCAATACTTGTAATTACTTTGACTTTTTTATATTTTCGTACTTCTAGCCCATTACGGACATTTAAATTATTATTATTTGGAATTCCAAGCACAATGTTTTCAGAAATCCCTCGATAATTTTTAGAGAAAATCATACCCCATGAACGAGTCTCACAGATGAGATGTGAGATGTTTGCCCCAATCCAAAACAAATGATCGGCATGGTTATATAATATGACTGTCCTTTTAAACTGCTCAGAACCAAACGCCAGAAGAGGAATGATATCATCCATATGAGTATGAAGAATAACTCGTTCATACTTCATAGCAATACGTCTCAAATGTAAAGCATTGCCAACATCAAAGAAATGCTTCTCACCTGTATATACCTCACCTCTAGTCTCTTTTACGCAACGAAAAAAAACATCATTGACTTTATTCATTTTCATGCGAGTAAAATAAATCGAATGCTTCTCACCTGGAGCATGATAGTTAATCCACCTTTCAACTACCTTTGAATGCCCACCAACACCGTAACATTCACTCACAACGTGTAAAATAGATTTTTCTTCATAGGACTGAGGAAGTTCAACATTAAATTTATTAGCAACCGAAATAAAAAAATTTTCAATTTCTGATGATCCGTAAATCCCAACGCTTCCTCTTACAGCCAGTTTAATAGCCCTTTTATATAGAATAAATTTCTTTAAAAAAAAACTAGTTGACCGAGCCCGGTCAGTTAAACTCATAAAATGGGCTCGGTCTTCCTCTAGAAATACGGCAAGTTTATCCTTTATATTCATTTATTAGGCCAACAACTTTCTCAACCTCTAGCATAGTCATTACAGGACTAATAGGCAATGAAACCACTTCAGCGTGAATTTTTTCTGTTATTGGAAACGCTAAATGATTCCATTCTCTATAAGCTACCTGCTTATGTGGAGGTATTGGATAATGGATAAGTGTTTCTACACCATGCTCTTTAAGATATGTAATGAAATTTTCGCGATTAGCAACACGAACAGCAAAAATGTGCCAAACATGAGCAAGGCGCTCTGCAACATTAGGCAATATAACTTGAGTATTATTAATATTATTCAGATAGAATTCAGCAATCTTACGACGATACTCATTATCCACATCAATATAAGGCAATTTAACATTTAAAACTGCAGCCTGTACTTCATCTAATCGCGAATTAACACCCTTATAAATATTGTGATACTTGATTTCAGATCCATAGTTTGCTATTGCTTTAATCTTTTTATATAACTCCAAATCATTTGTCGTAATACCTCCAGCATCACCTAAAGCTCCAAGATTTTTACCAGGATAGAATGAAAATGCTCCGGCATCACCCAAATTACCGATCCGCCGATTCTGATACAAACCGCCGTGAGCTTGGGCACAATCTTCGATTATTTTTAAATTATACTTTTCTGCCAATTGCCAAACTTTTTCCATCTGCACAGATTGTCCATATAAATGAACCACCAAAATAGCTTTTGTTTTTTCTGTGATATGTTGCTCTATCAAATCCACATCAATGTTGTAAGTATTGATGTTAGGTTCAACTAATACTGGAGTACAACCGTTTTCAGAAATTGCTAAAATCAAGGCAATATAGGTGTTTGCAGGAACAATAATCTCATCGCCTTTACTGAAATCATATGCCCTAATGATCAAATTTATTGCATCAAGCCCGTTGGCAACACCTACGAAATATTTTACCCCGCAAAATTCGGCGAAGTTCTTGGCAAACTCATTATTTTTTTGGCCAAGTAAATACCAGCCACTGTCCAGAACTTCGCTGATAGCAGCATTTATATCAACACCGTATTTATCATTAATTTTTTTCAAATCTAAAAACTTAATCATTATCACCTCTAAATTAATAAACTTCAGCGATTAGCATTGTATCGACAATTATAGACTTATCAGAAGGCTTACGTATTTTAAATTTATACCCAAGGTTGTATCGGTCTATGATATTTTTTATTGTGAAAAAATCTTCAGCACTATGATATATGCTTATAATTAGAATCGGCTTTTGTTTTCTAATCGTTTCCTCTGCACCCTTAAGAAAATTCTTTTCAAACCCTTCAATATCTACTTTGATTAAGCCAACATCGATGCTATTAGCTTCAACATAACTATCAAGAGTTATAACTTCTACATTTTCTGTTTGATACACATTCCCATTTTCTCGATTTAATGATGAAAAATCATCATTAATTGATATTTCTAAGTGTTCATTTTTATCACCCAGTGCAAGTTTATTCAATACAACGTTACTTATATTATTCTCTGAAATTGTTTTTTTTGCAAGATTAAACATTTTTGTTGTTGGTTCAAAAACGTAAACCTTTGATTTCGTTTCATGTGCAAAAATTAAAGCTGAGTCACCAAAACTTCCACCAACGTCAATGATAGCTTTATTTTTAAATTTAGCATCGTCTAATAATTCGTTGATGAAATATTTATAGTAGAATACAGTAGTAGTTATTAACTTAACGGGGATGATATATCTTGCATAGGCAAAATATTCACAATTAAGTCTGATGATACTTGAGGCATGCTGATCTTCTATTTTGCTTAGTGCGTCCCGCTCCTCCATAGTGAAATGAAAATAGCTGGTACCTTGCTCTCGGTATTTTTGGATTCTTGATATAACTCTATTAACTACACGAACACTTTCATCATCAAGACCAGAAATAAGATTAATATAATCGTTTTTTATATCACCACAAAAATAACTTAGTGACTCCTCAGAAAGAAGTTTCTCACAAGTATCCATCTGCTGGATTTGTTTATTCAATAACAATTGGTTATTTGTTTTTATTTCTAAATATTGAGAGGAAATTGAATTATGCAACTCAGCAATATGCGTTTGCATCATATCTTTATTTTCAAGAGATAACTTATCTAATTTTCCAGAGATATTGAGAATCTGTTGATGCAAATGACTTACCACTTCGATAAAATTAGTGTCTGTAGGATATTTTCTGGAAAACTCTATTTCCTTTTTCAGCTCTTCTTTGATATGCATATTTAAAGCTGTCAGATGCTGACCTTGCATAGTAATTTGATTACGAATTTGGCTAAGGAAACGGAATTTAAATTTTTTACCCCCAAGATATGCAATCTCAAAACATGGAAGTCCCATGAAATATAATCTTTTCCAAGGTGAATCAGGCATTGGCCTAAAATGAAAGAGATTTATTTTTTGTAATACCCGCGCATATAAATATCCAAACTTTCCTTTATACAGGTCGAAAACTGGGAATCCTAATAAGTTAATTGATTTTATAACAGGGACAAAATTCTTAGTTGAATTACAAAAATCACGGTAAAAAAGAGATGAGTTTTGTAATATGTTTTTAAATGGTTTGATCGTATTTTCAATACTATGATTGGCTTCATAATATTCATAAGCCATTTGACCAAGAATAGCTTTCTTGTTATTTATATAAATATCATCAAATATTGATTTCAAAGAAATAGGTGTGATTTGTAGTTCATCGAACTGGTCATCATACCATCCTAGACAATATCCACTCGAATCCTGCAAATATACATAGCTATCACAACTAATGGGATGCATATTGTGCGGGATAATTATTGAAGGTAGATAAAGGGCTGCTCCCTCAAGGACTGACGTTCCCATCGCGAAAAGTATATCAACATACTGTGTCAAGTATATTTCAAGCTCTTCGCTGGAAAGTGTGCCTACAAATATAACATTTGATTTTTTGTAATGGGCTTCATTGATAATTTCCTTATCTGGGCCATCGCCAATTATATGCACATTAACTTTACTTTCAATATCAAGTTTTTCAATATTGTCTAACAAATTTATGATGCTATAAATTTTATCCGTACAGAGCCTTCCTAACACAGCAATATTGTAATTATCCTGAGAGATAAGACTAGTTAATGCTCTTGTACTTTTCTTAGGCAAACTAATAGGAACAATATCTTTAGAGAAAACTATATTATCAGTATTTTGTCCTAAGCGATGCGACTCGTCACAAAAGAAAACAGAGGATGTATCCCGTACAAGTCGAAGAAAAACTTGCATGTCTTTATCCGAGATACGCCAGTTATACTGCAGGGTTGACACACAGCACATATGCCAGTTTATAAATACAATTTTACTATCTGGGTGTAATTCAGGTATCCAACCTGCAAAATAAATAGGTGTAATAAGAATGACCGGGAACGGTTGCTTTATTGAAAAATCATCAACAGAAACAACTATTTTTTTCACCTTAGTGTTTTTTATAAGACTATCAGAAAGACTATTCTCATAATCTGTATAGTATAATTCATAGTCATCAAATTCTGCTAGTTTATCTGCCAGCCTTGTCAGATAAATAGGCCCACCTGAAACTTCATTCCAAGGGAAATAAAAAACAACTTTAACAGGCGTCCCGACCATTTTTACACCTCAATAAACTCAATGATAAATTTATTCGGAAGAACAAAAAAACAAATACGTTTTTTAAAATACACCGAAATTTCTGGTTTTGTTAAAGCACGAATTCTTTTATGCCTAATAGATTCCAGCATCGAATCAAATTCTTTAATTTTGTAAGCAAAGTGATAATTCTTAACATTAGCATCTATCCATTTATCTAATGTATTTCTTCCTGGTAAATTCTCCAAAAGTTCGAGCCTAGGTCCGTTGTCACTTACAATAAACTGACCTTTAATCCCCTGTATCTCATCGGTGAAAGATTTACCCTCTCGGCGATATCCAAAAGTTCGATAGCAACTAAACTCTTTCTCAATATCTGAGGTTGCAACACCAATATGGTGGAACTCTAAATCTCCAAAATACTTCCTAAGATTTCTTTTATAAATAAATAATGACTTACCTTCTAAAACCTCACGTATATTTTCATAATAATAATCTTTTGGAACAAAATGCTCTACGACATCAAATAAAACGTCATCCAATTTTACATGATTCTCAATCACACCACGTTTTAACTCATTTAATGAGTCATGAAAAGACACAACAGCATGGTTATTTGTAATAGTGCGGCAATAGACCTAAGATAATACGATATCAGTGTATTATACACAGAGACGAGACCACGAGACGAAGGAGAAAATCGTATGACGTCATAGGCATGAAAAAAAAAAAAAAAAAGAAAAAGGAGAAAGAGAGGAGAGAAAAGTAGAAGAAAGCAAAAAGAAACAAGAGCAGAAATGGGAGAAAA
>OJJJ01000506.1_pt1 | contig 17957 bp, 15 predicted proteins | sample 1596311 | NCBI WGS metagenome assembly OJJJ01 (sample SAMEA4350140, study PRJEB24818) | metagenome | biome: human; feature: gut; material: faeces | place: Denmark | collected 2013-09 | reverse complement strand
GTCAGCACGTTAACACCACTGACTCCGCCATCCGTATTACCCACCTGCCAACCGGCATTGTGGTGGAGTGTCAGGACGAACGTTCGCAGCACAAGAACAAAGCCAAAGCGCTCTCCGTGCTCGGTGCGCGTATCCGCGCCGCCGAAGTGGCGAAACGCCAGCAGGCAGAAGCGTCTACGCGTCGTAACCTGCTGGGCAGCGGCGATCGCAGCGATCGTAACCGTACCTATAACTTCCCGCAGGGCCGTGTAACCGATCACCGCATCAACCTGACGCTGTACCGGCTGGACGAAGTGATGGAAGGCAAGCTCGACATGCTGATTGAGCCTGTCGTGCAGGAATACCAGGCCGACCAGCTGGCGGCCTTGTCCGAGCAGGAATAATGGATTTTCAGCACTGGTTACGCCATGCCGCAAGTGAGCTTTCTGCCAGCGAAAGCCCACGCCGCGACGCCGAGATTTTACTGGGTTTTGTGACGGGTAAAGCCCGCACGTACCTGCTGGCGTTCGGGGAAACCGGGTTGACCGCTGAACAGCAAACGAAGCTGGACGCGCTGCTTGCCCGCCGTAAAACGGGCGAGCCTGTGGCGCATCTGGTCGGGGAACGTGAGTTCTGGTCTCTGCCGCTGTACGTCTCGGCGGCAACGCTGATCCCTCGCCCCGACACCGAGTGTCTGGTGGAGCAGGCGCTGGCGCGGTTACCGGCGCAGCCATGCCACATACTCGATCTTGGTACGGGCACTGGCGCGATAGCGCTGGCGCTTGCCAGCGAGCGGCCGGACTGCACCGTGACGGCGGTGGACGTCATGCCTGATGCGGTGGCACTCGCGCAGCGTAACGTTGAACGTCTGGGGCTGAACAATGTTTCTGTCCTGCAAAGCAGCTGGTTTGCCGCCCTTAAGAACCGTACTTTTGGGATGATTGTCAGCAATCCGCCCTATATCGACGAACACGATCCGCACCTCGCGCAGGGTGATGTTCGTTTTGAACCGCTGACGGCGCTGGTTGCCGCTAACGAAGGGTTAGCCGATCTTGATCACATTGTGACAACGTCACGGCAACATTTACTTTCCGGTGGCTGGCTGTTGGTGGAACATGGCTGGACGCAAGGGGAAGCCGTTCGTGCGCTGTTTACGCAGGCAGGGTACACCGCAGTGGAAACCTGTCGCGATTACGGCGGCAATGAACGCCTGACGCTGGGGCAGTGGTCGTGAGCGTGTTTACGGTGCTGATCTCCGTTCACCTGATTTCCGTAGCCCTGACCATCGGCTTTTTTATCGTCCGTTACTGGTGGCGCTACAGCAATAATCTGCTGATTAACGCGCGTTGGGTACGCATCGCGCCGCACTGTATCGACACCGTGCTGTTCCTTTCCGGCGCGGGGTTAATGTGGAAGACCGGCTATCTGCCATTTACTGATAAAGGCGCATGGCTGACTGAAAAGCTGTTTGGCGTTATCATCTACATCGTTTTGGGTTTTATCGCGCTTGGGCGTCATCGTCCGCGCAGCCAGCAGACGGGGTTTATTGCCTTTCTGCTGGGCCTGGTGGTGCTGTACATCATCATTAAACTCGCCACCACAAGAATACCGTTACTGGGGTAAGTCATGAGGTCCTTAGCCGATTTCGAATTTAACAAAGTGCCGCTCTGCGATGGCATGATCCTGATTTCTGAGATGATTCGCGACGACTTTACGTCACAGTATGTCTACGATGAGCTGGAGAATCTGGTCAGCCTGGCGCGCGAAGAGATCAATCAGGCCCGCCCGCAGGACTGGCAATTAGAGAAGCTGGTTGAGCTTTTCTACGGCGAATGGGGTTTCTGCGACACGCGTGGCGTGTATCGTCTTTCTGATGCATTGTGGCTGGACCAGGTGTTAAAAAACCGTCAGGGCAGCGCCGTTGCGCTGGGTGCCATTTTGCTGTGGGTGGCTCATCGCCTGGATATTCCGCTAGTACCGGTCATTTTTCCAACGCAGATGATCCTGCGTGCAGAGTGGCTGGATGGGGAGATGTGGTTAATTAATCCCTTTAACGGCGATACGCTGGATGAGCATACGCTGGATGTGTGGTTGAAAGGTAACATTAGCCCGGTGGCTGAGCTTTTTAACGAAGATCTTGATGAAGCCGATAATTCAGAGGTTATTCGCAAGTTGCTGGATACGCTAAAATCCGCACTGATGGAAGAGCGGCAAATGGAGCTGGCACTGCGTGCCAGCGAGGTACTGCTCCAGTTTAACCCTGAAGATCCGTATGAAATTCGCGACCGCGGGCTTATTTATGCCCAGCTCGACTGTGAGCATGTGGCGTTACATGATTTGAACTATTTCGTTGAGCAGTGTCCGGAAGATCCCATTAGCGAAATGATTCGCGCGCAGATCAACGCGATCTCGCATAAACAAATCACATTGCATTAACTTAGTTCCGATTCACACCTGAAAAAGGCGATTATATGAAACAAAAAGTAGTTAGCATTGGCGATATCAACGTGGCAAACGACCTGCCGTTCGTGCTGTTTGGCGGTATGAACGTGCTGGAGTCCCGTGATCTCGCGATGCGTATCTGCGAACACTACGTGACCGTGACCCAGAAGCTGGGTATCCCGTATGTGTTTAAAGCCTCTTTTGACAAAGCCAACCGCTCCTCTATCAATTCTTACCGTGGTCCTGGTCTGGAAGAAGGGATGAAGATTTTCCAGGAGCTGAAACAGACCTTTGGCGTGAAAGTGATCACCGACGTGCACGAAGCCTCTCAGGCGCAGCCTGTTGCAGACGTGGTAGACGTGATCCAGCTTCCGGCGTTCCTGGCTCGCCAGACCGATCTGGTTGCTGCGATGGCGAAAACCGGTGCCGTGATCAACGTGAAAAAACCTCAGTTCGTCAGCCCTGGCCAGATGGGTAACATCGTCGATAAGTTTATCGAAGGCGGCAACGACAAGGTGATCCTGTGTGACCGTGGTTCAAACTTCGGTTACGACAACCTGGTTGTGGATATGCTGGGCTTCAGCGTAATGAAGAACGTTTCCGGCCAGTCTCCGGTGATCTTCGACGTGACCCACGCCCTTCAGTGCCGCGACCCGTTTGGCGCAGCCTCTGGCGGCCGTCGTGCGCAGGTGACCGAGCTGGCGCGCGCCGGTATGGCTACCGGCCTGGCGGGTCTGTTCATTGAAGCGCACCCGGACCCGGCCAATGCGAAATGCGATGGCCCATCTGCACTGCCGCTGGATAAGCTGGAGCCGTTCCTGAAGCAGATCAAAGCGATTGACGATCTGGTGAAGAGCTTCGACGAGCTGGATACCAGCAACTAATAAAAAACCCGCTTCGGCGGGTTTTTCTTTGCCCGGCGGCGCTGCGCTTGCGCGGGCCTACGGGTTTTGTAGGCCGGGTAAGCGCAGCGCCACCCGGCAAAAAAGGTTACGCAAAAATCGTCATCAGGTACGCGACAAACAGCGCCATATGCGCGGCACCGTTCAGTACGTTGGTGCGTCCGGTCGAGAAGGATAACTGGCACAGCAACAGGGATGCCACCATCACAACCATCTCCGGTGCGCCCAGCGCAAATTGCAGCTCATTACCGGTCATAAAGGCAATCAGCGTTACCACCGGAACGGTGAGGGAAATGGTTGCCAGAACGGAGCCAAAGAACAGGTTCATCGCGCGCTGCACCTGGTTGTTCAGCACCGCTTTCAGTGCTCCCAGCCCTTCAGGGGAGAGAATAAGCAGCGCCACCAGGAAGCCGGTGAAGGCCACGGGCGCATTCAGCTCAGTTAACAGCGTTTCCAGCGGGTTTGCGTTCATCTTGGTCACGGCGATAACCGCGATCAGATGCACAATCAGCCAGACGGTGTGCCAGGCGCTGCTGTGGGCTGACGGCTTACCGTGATGCGGGTCGTCGTCGTCGGCGTCATCTTCATGCTCGTAAACAAACAGGCTCTGGTGCGTTTTGGTCTGAATTAACAGAAACACGCCGTACATTGCGGCCGAAATCAGTGCGACCAGTAATGCTTGTGCAGTGGTGAAATTCGCACCCGGTAGCGCCATCGGGAAGACCAGCACAATAATGGCCAGCGGGAACAGGGCGATTAAATACTGTTTAATACCAAACAGATTCATATATTGGGTCGCAAATTTGCGTCCGCCCAGTAAGAGAGAAAAGCCCACCAGACCGCCCGTTACAATCATAATGATGGAATAGAGTGTATCGCGCATCAGCGTTGGCGCAGCGTCGCCGGTCGCCATGAGAGCAGATATCAGGCTCACTTCGAGAATAACAACGGAAAGGCTTAAGATTAATGAACCGTACGGCTCACCCAGGCGGTGCGCCAGCACGTCCGCATGGCGAACCACGCTAAATGCGCTGGTTAAAATCCCCACCAGCGCAAGGATATTGATACCCACCACCACTGGCAGTGACTGACTGCTTCCCCAGAAGAGCAGCACAGCCAGTGCCAGAACCGGGAAAATGAGCGACGTCTCCTTGTGGCGGGTCTTTACCGCCTCGTGTGTTGCTGTCATGTGCTTCTCCGTCAATGCAGGTGCTTGTAATTATAGATAGAATTTTGAGGCCATTAAACTAACAGATCTCTGTTGAATACCGTTTAATGTTTACTTAATTTTACCGTTAGCAGTAAATTCTTATTCTAAGTGGCATATCTTATCTTCTTTTATAAATAATCAATAAATAACAGTTAATTAACTTCTTTGGTATTTAAGAATTCTATTCTTGCTGGCACCATGAAGTATCCTCGTCCACACTTATCTCTTTAGCAAAAAGAGAGGTCAGAGATGCCATATAAAACGAAACGCGAATTACCCGACAGCGTGCAGCACGTCCTTCCCGCTCATGCGCAGGAGATCTATAAAGAGGCGTTTAACAGCGCCTGGGATCAGTACAAAGATAAAGACGATCGCCGGGATGATGCCAGCCGTGAAGAGACCGCACATAAGGTGGCATGGGCTGCCGTAAAACATGAATATGAGAAAGGAGACGATGATAAATGGCACAAAAAGAAATAGCCGCTGCCTGATGCAACACCTTCATTTTGACTTTTCAGGCGGTGGAACTTCCGTTGTATTGCAACTGGCCTGTGAATTGCTTATCGTTCATTCACTGCGGGTAAAATGACCAGCATTTAATGCCGGGAAGGCGAATTACAGATGTCGCAGGGAAGCATGCAGTGGCGGAGGTGGAAAGTGTTAACGCGTGATTTCTTAATGAAGGCAGATTGTAAGACGGCATTTGGTGATATTGAGGAATCGCTTCTCTGGTCGGCTGAACAACGTGCGGCATCGCTCGCTGCGACGCTGGCCTGCCGCCCGGATGATGGACCGGTGTGGATTTTTGGCTACGGTTCGCTGATGTGGAACCCGGCCCTGGAATTTGTCGAATCGGCAACCGGTACGCTTCCTGGCTGGCATCGCGCATTTTGTTTGCGCCTGACAGCCGGGCGCGGCAGTGCGTGTCAGCCGGGTCGTATGCTTGCACTGAAAGAGGGCGGACGCACCACCGGCGTGGCTTACCGGCTCCCGGATGCCACGCTGGAAGATGAACTGACGCTGCTGTGGAAGCGCGAGATGATCACCGGCTGCTACATTCCCGGCTGGTTCAAACTGGAACTCGACGATGGCCGCACCGTCAATGCGCTGGTCTTTATTATGGACCCGCGCCATCCGCTGTATGAAGCGGACACCCGCCCGCAGGTTATTGCCCCGTTAATTGCTGCCGCCAGTGGTCCACTGGGCACGAATGCGCAATATCTCTTTTCCCTCGATCAGGAGCTAACGCGGCTCGGCATGAAGGATGATTGTCTGAATGAGCTGGTGACGAAAGTCAAAGCGCTGATGGAAGGTAACCTGCTGAATAACCCGCTGCGTCCGGGCTTTGCCTGATAAAAATGCCCGACTGTGTGACTGCAGCCGGGCGTCGCGGTTAAGCGGCAACGTAGCTCACAGAGTGTTCGAGTGACTGGCTGTGGCTGTCAATCAGCACATCCCAGGTGCCGGTGTACGGCACCGTCAGCCATGCCTTGTCATCCTGCACGGTCAGGATATCTGCCTGCGTTTGCTTTTGTGCTTTTGCACTCATCAAATGAATGCGGCAGCGCTCTGAGCAACGTACCACAACCGTATCCCCGCCAAACAGTTTCAGACTTGTTTTTACCAGTGCCATTTTTTTACCCCGTCGTCTTAAGCTACGCTCTTTGCAGCCAGCGCTGAGCGTGATGTTGTTCACAATTCACTCAGTGCATAACACCAAAGGGGAGGGTGAAGGATGCTGATTTTGATCAAAAAATGGCATAACGTTTAAACAAAAATGACAAAATTCCTGAAAGCATTCAGCTGGCGCGCGTTTTACCCCCTTTTCGCGCGCCAGAAGAAAATTAAATGCGGAAATGTCCGGCCGTTTCAGCAAGGTCGCCCGCCTGGCTCTGCAGGGCGCTGGCTGCGGCGGCGGATTGCACCACCAGTTCGGCGTTCTGCTGCACCATACGATCCAGGTGCGTCACCGCATGGTTGATCTCATGAATGCCTTTCATCTGCTCACTGGTCGCGATGGAGATCTCGCGCATGATGCCCGAAACGCTACCGATGCTGGAGCGGATCTCATTCATGCTCTCTCCGGCCAGATGTACATAACGAGAACCGGTCGCCACGCTGTCAGTAGTGGAATCGATCAGAGATTTAATCTCTTTAGCAGCCTGGGCGCTGCGGCTGGCCAGGTTACGCACTTCACCTGCCACCACGGCAAACCCGCGGCCTTGCTCTCCGGCGCGCGCCGCTTCGACGGAAGCATTCAGCGCCAGAATGTTGGTCTGGAAGGCAATGCCGTCAATCACGCTGGTGATGTCGCCAATTTTAGCCGAGGCCACTTCAATAGACTGCATGGTGCTGATGGCCTGGGATACCACTTCGCCTCCACGCGAGGCTGCGGCTGAGGCTTTACTCGCCTGATCGTTGGCTTCCGCTGCGGACTCATTCGACTGGGTGACCGAGGCGGTGATCTCTTCGACGGCACTGGCCGTTTCACGCAGGCTGGAGGCGGCCTGTTCAGTACGCCCGGACAGATCCTGGTTGCCCGCTGCAATTTCCCGTGCGGCATTTTTCACCGACGCACTCGCATCCCGTAGCTGAACCATTACCACCGAGAGCTTATCGCTGAAGGCGTTAAACGCCTGGGCAATCTGTGCCACTTCATCTTCACCGTTATCGGGCAGGCGCTGCGACAGGTCGTTGGTGCCGTTGGCAATGTTATGCATCGCGTCGCGGATATCCGATAAACGCTTCAGCAGACGGGCAATCAGGAAGTGGACAATTGCGCCGCTCAGCAGGGCCAGGATCACCAGCGACAGCGCCGAGGCTTTCAGCAGGGAGCGCATACCGGAGGTGGCATCATTGTTGTCGAGTGCCACAATCAGCATCCAGTGTGTGCCTGGCACCGCTGTTGCCACGAACGTTTTCTCAACGCCGTTAAACGTTCCGTCGACCGGGTCACCCTTTTTCAGCGCGCTAAAGTCAGTCCCCTTGGGCTCGTCGGCAAATGGCTTCAGCGTCAGGGCCGGATCGTTGGCTGCAATCACGGTGCCGTCGCTGTCAATCAGCAACCCGCTGCTCGCCGGAGTGGGGTGAATACCGCGAATATTAGCGACCACGCTATCCATTGCCACGTCGCCTGCAACCACCGCTTTCAGGGTGCCATTTTCTTTGACCGGCACGGCGAAGGTCACCACCAGCTTGCCGGTTCCTGCATCAACGTAAGGAGCGGTAACAACGGGCGCGTCGGCGCTGACGACCTGCTGATACCACGGGCGAATGGTCGGGTCGTAATCCGCCGGAACACCCGCAGGATCAGAGAATTTTGCCGTTTTGCTGGCATAGCCCACATAGACGTTAGTAAACCCGCCAGCCTGAGCGAGTTGTTTAAAGGTCGGAACCGGATCATCGCTCAGCGCGACGCTCTGCGCGGAAACAATCACGGTCATTTTGCTATTTACCCAGTCCGCAATCGCCATATTATGGCTGGCACTGGTGCTGGTCAGGATATCGCGCTGCGACTGCTGGTTATCCTGGCGCGTGACCTGGAAGTTGATAACGGTATTAAGAAGAAGGGCGACGACCAGACAGCCTGTCGTCGCGGCAATGATACGAGCACGAATGGACCTGAACATAAGTGAAATACCTGCTGTGTTGTTTTCATGCCTATCGGCAATTTCGCAGGTAAACTTGATGCTGAAACCGCGTCCATAAGAAAATAATATTTTTACGGGTTTATTATTAAAAAGTTAATACTTTATCGGCGGTCAGAGTCCACTCAGCCAGCTCAACAAGGGTGCCGATTTCAACCCCCTCAATCAGCGGCAGCCCGGTGATCCCGCGCCCGTCGGTGCAGGTTTTACACAATTTAACCGGTACATTTTGCGCTGTCAGGATCTCCAGCATCTGCTGGATGTTGTACCCTTCAGCAGGTTTTTGCCCCTTCAATCCGGCTGTTACCGCATCGGACATTAAAAAAAGACGCAGTTCCAGGTCGCTTTCGCGGTCGCGCAGCGCAATCGCCAGACGCAGGCTATTAAATAGGGATTCGCTACCGTAAGCCGCACCGTTGGCGACGATCACAATCTTCTGCATATTGACTCCTGTTCTTGTAAAGGCACGGATATTGCTTATCTCAACGGGTATACCTATCCGGGAGAGTATGTATGACGTTGAAGGCTGGCAGTTCGCCCGGCGCAACCGCGTGGTTTCAACGCGCCAGGCAGATGCGCAGGGAACATCTCAGCAGGCTGGCGCAATCAGGGACGCTGGTGAACGGCATCAGCCGACTGGTGCATATGTTACAGTGCGAACGCGGGGCATCAAACGTCTGGCTGTGTTCACAAGGCAAGCTCTATGCGCCCGAATGCAAAGCCAGCAGAGCACTGGTCGATGAAAATATTACGCTTTTTCATCATTTTCTCAATGAGCACTCCCCATTGCCGGGCAGTGCGGTGTGCGAACGCATTGCCCGTGCTCTGCAGTGTCTGGAGACGCTTGACGCACTGCGTGACGGCGTCACTGAGCAAACTATTGCGGCACCTCAGGCGATGGAGCACTACAGCCGTATGCTCCGCCATTTGCTCAGTATCGTTCCGCAGCTCAATGACAGCATTGACGATCCGCAAATCGCGGGCCGCTTTGTGGCGCTCTATTGTCTGATGCAGGGAAAAGAGCTGGTGGGCCAGGAGCGCGCGCTGGGGGCAATTGGCTTTACCCTAAACTTTTTTGACGATGAAACGCGTCAGAGACTGGTTGATCGCATTGACGGGCAGCAGGCCTGTTTTGAGGTCTTTTTATCGCACAGCCATGCCGACGTGCAGGAGACATTTACCCTCTATTGCCTGCCGGATCGTGAAACCGAGCAGCTCAGACGCATGGCCTGTACCCGCCAGCCTGCGGCCGATAACGGCAATACTGCGCTGAAGTGGTTTGCGTTGCAGACCGCGCGTCTTGAACATTTGCGCACGCTGGAGGAGGGAGAGATCGCCGATCTGATGGTCGCGGTCGATGAACGAATGCGCAGCGATGATGATTGCACACCCCAGGCCAGCGAGCATGACGATCCTCTCGCCCACTTCCCGGATAAGCCGCTTCTGCCACTGGTTCGTCAGCAGGCGCGGGAAATAGAACAACTCTCCCGTCAACTGGCCTCGCTGCGCGACACGCTGGAAGAACGTAAAACCATCGATAAAGCCAAAAGCATCCTGATGACGTACCAGAACATGAGTGAAGAGCAGGCGTGGACAGCGCTGCGTAAAATGGCGATGGATAAGAACCAGCGGATGGTGGATATCGCCCGCGCGCTGCTCACCGTAAAGAACCTCTGGCAGATAATACCAAAGGAGTAGTTGCACAGTCAGTGGGCATTTTTTGCATGATTCAGGTGCGTAATCGCTGGCAGCAACCGATGAGAGGCGGAAAAACAAGGGATTAAAAACTGGCATCTACTTTGCAGTGACAAACTCACTACTTTCGACAATGTACCAACGGCGGTGCATGTGTCTTCGGGATAAAGGCGTCCAGCGGTGCTCCGGCACTGTCGGGCGCTTTTTTTTGGCTTTTTTTCAGGAGTGGTTATGGCGGATGTGTCGAGACGACGGTTTTTGCAGGCCAGCATGCTGGCGAGCGGGGCAATGCTGTTACCTGGCGTCATGCAGGCGGCGTGGGCGGCTGGCTCGGATAAGCCCGAGCAGGAGACGGTACGCGTAGGGTTTATCCCTCTGACCGACTGTGCTCCGCTCGTTATCGCGGCGCTGAAAGGGTTTGATAAAAAATACGGCATTACCCTCGTGCCCACGAAAGAGGCGAGCTGGGCGGCAGTGCGTGACAAGCTGGTCGCCGGGGAACTGGATGCCGCACATATTCTCTACGGCCTGCTTTACGGGCTGGAGCTGGGTATCGCCGGTAAGCCTCAGCAGATGGCAAACCTGATGACTCTCAACCAGAACGGCCAGGCCATTACGCTCTCCAGCGATCTGGCAGAGAAGGGCGTTCGCGATCTGGATAGCCTGACAAAAATGATTGGGCAGCAGGCACCGGGGACATACACCTTTGCACACACCTTTCCGACGGGCACGCACGCCATGTGGCTCTATTACTGGCTGGGCAGCGCGGGTATTAATCCGTTCGACGACGTTCGCACCGTGGTGGTGCCGCCACCGCAAATGGTGATGAACATGCGCATAGGCAACATGGTCGGTTTTTGCGTCGGGGAGCCGTGGAATGCGCGCGCCATTAACGACCGGATCGGGTTTACCGCCGCAACCTCTCAGTCCATCTGGGCCGATCATCCCGAAAAAATTCTCGGTACGCGCCGCGACTGGGTAGATAAAAACCCGCATACCGCCCGCGCGCTGGTGAGCGCTGTTCTGGAGGCTGCGCGCTGGATCGACGCTTCACCGCAGAACAAACGCGAAACCGCGCAGATCCTCGCACGTCGCGCGTGGCTGAACACCAAAGAGCAATACCTCACCGGGAGGATGCTCGGTGAATACGAAAACGGCCTCGGCCAGCGCTGGCAGGATGCGCATCCAATCCGCTTCTTCAACGACGGTGCCGTGAGCTATCCGTATCTTTCCGACGGCATGTGGTTCTTAACCCAGTTCCGCCGCTGGGGATTACTCAAATCTGCACCGGACTACGCGGGCATCGCACAGCGTATTAACCAGACGTCGGTCTGGCAGGATGCCGCCACAGCCGTAGGGGGGATCACCACACCGGCATCATCACTTCGCAGCAGCACACTGATGGACGGCACCGTCTGGAACGGTACCGATCCGGAAGGTTACGCCACCCGCTTCGCCATTCATCACAGAGGGGCCTGATTATGCAGCATCTGCAAAATACGAAACCACAAGAGACGTCAGAGAGCGGGGAAGTGATTGTCCTGCCTCCGTTACAGGTTCGCCGTCGCGCGCCTGCGTTTGCCCGGCGGATGAATGGCCTGTTACAGCGCATCATCCCGGCGCTCCTCGGCCTGGGCTTGCTGGTGGTGCTCTGGCAACTGGCGGCGATTAACAGCAAAGGTTTCCCGACGCCGCTCAGTACGCTGGATTCGGCGTTAACACTCTTCGCCAACCCGTTCTACCGCGACGGCCCCAACGATATGGGCATCGGCTGGAACGTGCTTGCCTCGCTGCAGCGTGTGGCGGTGGGCTTTGGTCTGGCGGCGCTGGCCGGTATTCCGCTCGGTTTTCTGATTGGCCGCTTCACCTTTTTTGCGCGCATGTTCAACCCGCTGATTGCGCTTCTGCGCCCGGTCAGCCCGCTGGCCTGGCTACCTATCGGCTTGCTGTTGTTCCAGAAAGCGGAACCCGCATCGAGCTGGACGATTTTTATCTGCTCGATCTGGCCGATGGTGATCAATACCGCCGAAGGCGTGCGCCGTATTCCGCAGGACTATCTCAATGTTGCTCGCGTGCTGCAGCTCTCTGAGTGGACCATCATGCGCCGCATTCTCTTCCCCGCCGTGCTGCCCGCCGTGTTGACCGGGGTGCGCCTCTCCATCGGTATCGCCTGGCTGGTGATCGTCGCCGCTGAAATGCTGACCGGGGGGCTGGGGATCGGCTTCTGGATCTGGAACGAGTGGAACAACCTCAACGTCGAAAACATTCTCATCGCCATCGTCATCATTGGCGTGGTCGGGTTGCTGCTGGAGCAGGGGCTGATGCTGATCGCCCGTCGCTTTAGCTGGCAGGAAAAATAAGGAGTGATGATGAAACCGTTAATTCAGGTACAGGCTGTGAGCCAGCGTTTTTCCACTGCCAGCGGCGAGTTTCTGGCGCTGCAGAACGTCTCTTTTGATATTCACGAAGGCGAAACTGTGAGCCTGATTGGTCACTCGGGCTGCGGCAAATCGACGCTGCTGAACCTGATCGCCGGGATCACGTTGCCGACCGAAGGCGGGCTGATCTGTGACAACCGTGAAATTGCCGGTCCAGGGCCCGAGCGCGCGGTGGTATTTCAGAACCACTCTTTGCTGCCGTGGCTCACCTGCTTCGACAACGTCGCGCTGGCGGTGGATCAGGTGTTTCGTCGCACCATGAGTAAAGCCGAGCGCAAGGAGTGGATAGAGCACAACCTCGATCGCGTGCAGATGGGTCACGCCCTGCATAAACGTCCGGGAGAAATATCCGGCGGCATGAAGCAACGTGTAGGTATCGCCCGCGCGCTGGCGATGAAGCCGAAAGTCTTACTGATGGATGAACCCTTTGGCGCGCTGGATGCGCTGACGCGTGCGCATCTGCAGGACTCGGTGATGCAGATCCAGCAGGCGCTGAACACCACCATCGTGCTGATCACGCATGACGTGGACGAGGCGGTGCTGCTCTCCGATCGCGTGCTGATGATGACCAACGGCCCGGCGGCCAACGTCGGGGAGATCCTGTCTGTTAACCTGCCGCGGCCGCGCAATCGGGTGCAACTGGCGGACGACAGCCGTTATCACCACCTGCGCCAGCAAATCCTCCATTTCCTCTATGAAAAGCAGCCGAAAGCGGCGTAACGAGGAGGCCACGATGCGACTGGTGATTATCGGCAATGGAATGGCGGCGACACGGCTGATTGCCTCGCTAACCGGGCGTGCGCCTGGCCGCTTTGCTATCACCGTGATTGGCGATGAGCATGAGCATGCCTACAACCGCATTCAGCTTTCTCCGGTGCTGGGCGGCGAAAAACAGGCGGCGACTATTCGCCTGCAGGAGGACGACTGGTATCAGCAGCGTGGCGTCACGGTTCTGAGAGGGGAAAAGGTGACGGCGGTGGATGTGGTGCGCGCTGAAGTCCATACCCAAAGCCTGACGCTGCCGTGGGATGAACTGGTGTTTGCCACCGGGTCGCTGCCGTTTGTGCCGCCGATCCCTGGTCACGACGCACCGCACGTCTTTACGTTTCGCACCCTGAAGGATACCCGCGCGATTCTCGAAACGCCAGGCCCGGCGGTGGTGCTGGGGGGCGGCGTGCTCGGTGTCGAGGCAGCGGCGGCGCGTGCGCGGACCTGTGACAATGTCACGCTGGTGCATCGCGGCCCGTGGTTGATGGAACAACAGCTGGATCAGCAGGCGGGGCTGCTGCTGGAAGAGGCCCTGGCGGAGCGCGGTGTGCGGTGTGAACTGGCTACCAGCATTACGGCTATCGCCGCGGATTCTGTGACGTTATCCCATGGCCGTCAGCTCGACGCCAGGCGCGTGGTGCTGGCTACTGGCGTGCAGCCCAACGTTACGCTGGCAAAAGCGAGTGGCATTGAGTGCGCCAGAGGCATTGTGGTTGACCGCTGGATGCAGACATCCGCACCACACATCAGCGCCATCGGCGAATGCTGCGAAACAGAGGGTCAGACATTTGGCCTGGTCGCCCCGTGCCTGGCACAGGCAGATATCCTCGCCGCTCGCCTGGCTGGTGATACGGCAACGCCCGTCGCGCTAACCGGGAACGGGATGCGCCTCAAGGTGACGGGCGTGGAGTTGTTCTGCGCCGGACGCGCAACGGCACAGGCGGATGATGTGGTCTGGCAATCGTGGGACCCGCTGACGCGCCATTACCGCCGCTTGGTGATCAATCACGGCACCCTTGCAGGCGTGCTGCTGGTGGGGGATTGCCGCAGCGCAACGACCTTCACCGATTTACTGGCAACGCCGGTTCCCGCGCACGTGGACTGGCTGTTCGATCGTTTCACTACGCAACCGCAGGTTGCAGGACAAAACGCTATGACAAAACCTACTCTGGTGGTGGTTGGACACGGTATGGTCGGCCATCATTTTCTTGAAGACTGCGTTAACCGCAATCTGCACCAGCAATACCAGATTATCGTCTTCGGTGAAGAGCGCTATGCCGCGTATGACCGTGTCCACCTTTCAGAATATTTTGGCGGGCGCAGCGCAGATTCGCTCTCGCTGGTGAAAGGTGATTTCTTTACCGACAACGGCATTGAGCTGCGTCTGGCTCAGCAGATCGTCGCGATTGACCGCGAAACGCACGTGGTGCGCACCGCCAGCGGGCATGAAACCCACTGGGATAAACTAGTGCTGGCAACCGGCTCGTATCCGTTTGTACCGCCTGTACCCGGTAACGATCTGCCGGGCTGCTTTGTCTATCGCACGCTCGACGATCTCGACAACATTGCGGCACATGCTGAAGGCTCCCGTCGTGGTGTGGTCATAGGCGGTGGCCTGCTGGGGCTGGAAGCGGCGAACGCGCTGAAACAACTGGGGCTGGAAACTCACGTGGTGGAGTTTGCGCCGAATCTAATGGCAGTTCAGCTCGACAACGACGGCGCGGCAATGCTGCGCAAGAAAATTGAGGCACTGGGCGTGGGGGTACACACCTGTAAAGCCACCACGGAAATTGCGACAACGGACGACGGGCTGGTACTGCGCTTCGCCGATGGTGAACAGCTGGAAACCGATATGGTGGTCTTCTCGGCCGGTATTCGTCCGCAGGATGCGCTGGCACGCAGCAGCGGGCTGAGCACTGGTGAACGTGGAGGGATCTGCATTGATGCCCGCTGTCAGACCTCCGATCAAAACGTGTTTGCCATCGGTGAATGCGCACTATGGGAAGGCAAAATTTTCGGCTTAGTGGCACCAGGCTATCAAATGGCACGCGTTGTGGCGGCTACGCTTGCAGGCGAAGAGAAGAGGTTTGCCGGGGCCGATATGAGTACCAAACTGAAGCTGCTCGGCGTAGATGTGGCCTCGTTTGGGGATGCCCACGGGCGAACCCCTGGCGCGTTATGTTACCAGTGGACGCATGGCCCTCAGCAGATCTACAAAAAAATCGTGGTCAGTCACGACAGCAAAACGTTGCTGGGTGGCGTGCTGGTGGGCGATGCGAGCGAATACGCTACGCTGGTGCAGATGATGCTCAATGGTATCAGCCTGCCAAAAGAGCCTGAAACCCTGATTTTACCCGCTTCGTCAGGCAGTGCGCCGAAAGCGCTGGGCGTGGCGGCGCTGCCGGAAAGCGCGCAGATCTGTTCGTGTCATAACGTCAGCAAAGGCGATATTTGCCAGGCGGTGAGCGCAGGTGCAACGGATATCGGCGCGGTTAAACAGTGCACCAAAGCGGCGACGGGCTGTGGGGGCTGTAGCGCGCTGGTGAAGCAGGTGATGGAATTCCAGCTTGCGGAGCAGGGCGTGGAGGTGAAAAAGGATATCTGCGAACACTTCCCGTACTCGCGGCAGGAAATTTATCACCTGGTTCGCGTCAACCACATTCGCACCTTCGACCAGTTGATCGGTCGCTATGGGCACGGACACGGATGTGAGATCTGTAAGCCGCTGGTAGGATCAGTGCTCGCCTCCTGCTGGAATGAATACCTGTTAAAACCGGCGCATCTGCCGCTGCAGGATACCAACGACCGCTACTTTGCCAATATCCAGAAGGACGGGACCTACTCCATCGTGCCGCGCATGCCAGCAGGCGAAGTGACCGCCGACGGGCTGATCGCCATCGGCCAGATCGCAAAACGCTACAACCTGTACAGCAAAATCACCGGCGGACAGCGTATTGATCTGTTCGGTGCCACCCTTGAACAACTGCCGGAGATCTGGCAGGCGCTGGTGGAGGCTGGGTTTGAAACCGGACACGCTTACGGTAAGTCCCTCCGCACGGTGAAGTCCTGCGTCGGGTCGACCTGGTGCCGCTATGGCGTGCAGGATTCTACCGGGCTGGCGGTAAAACTGGAGCACCGCTACAAGGGGTTGCGTGCGCCGCATAAAATCAAAATGGCGGTGTCCGGCTGCACCCGCGAGTGCGCCGAAGCGCAGAGTAAAGATGTCGGTGTCATTGCCACGGACAAGGGCTGGAATCTCTATCTTTGCGGTAACGGTGGCATGAAACCGCGCCATGCGGATCTCTTTGCCAGCGATCTGGATGACGAAACCTTAGTTCGTACCGTCGATCGCTTCCTGATGTTTTATATCCGTACTGCGGACCGCCTGCAGCGTACCAGTACCTGGATGGATAACCTTGAAGGTGGGCTGGACTACCTGCGTGAGGTGATCCTCGACGACAGTCTGGGCATCGCCCACGAGCTTGAGCAGGAGATGGCCCGCGTGGTGGAGACGTATCAGTGCGAATGGCAAACCACGCTTAACGATCCAAACCGACTGGCGCTGTTCCGTACCACGGTGAACAACACCCCAGCGGAGGAGAGCAAACGCTGGCAGGAGATCTGCGGCATCGACGACATTCCGGAACAAGCCGGGATTGGCGCGCGGCTGGGGCACAACCCTATTGCGCTGTTCCGCTTTGGTAAATCCGTTTATGCACTTGATGATATTGAACCGGGCAGCAGCGCGAACGTGCTCTCGCGCGGCATTCTGGGCGATGCGGGCGGTGAGCCGGTGGTGATCTCTCCGCTTTATAAACAGCGCATCCGCCTGCGTGACGGGCGGCAGTGTGAGAACGGTGAACCCGCCGTGCGGGCGTGGCCGGTAAAAGTCGAACACGGCAAAGTGTGGGTCGGTAACCAGGAACTGGTCATGCGAGCGGAGGCATCATGAATGAAACGCGGACAACGTGCCCTTACTGCGGCGTGGGCTGTGGCGTGGTCGTCAGCGTTGAGGGCGAAAAGGTAAGCGTGCGCGGCGATGAACGCCATCCTGCAAACTTTGGGCGGCTTTGTGTTAAAGGCTCGGCACTGGGCGAAACCACAGGCCTGCAGGGGCGGCTGTTACACCCCGTTGTTGACGGCCAGGACGTGGAATGGCCACAGGCGTTAAGCGCGGCGGGCGAGCGGCTACGGGAGATCATTGATACCTGGGGGCCGCAGGCGGTGGCGTTCTACGCCTCCGGCCAGTTGCTGACAGAGGACTATTACGCCGCCAATAAGCTGATGAAGGGATTCATCGGTGCGGCTAATATCGATACCAACTCCAGGTTGTGTATGTCGTCGGCGGTGGTGGGCTATAAGCGCGCATTCGGGGAAGATTTGGTGCCGTGCAGCTATGAAGATGTGGAAAACAGCGATCTGGTGGTACTCGTCGGGTCAAACGCCGCCTGGACGCATCCGGTGCTCTACCAGCGGCTGGTGCAGGCCCGGCAGAACAACGCCGGGATGAAAGTGGTGGTGATCGAGCCGCGCAAAACCGCCACCTGCGATATCGCCGATCTGCATCTGGCGCTTGCGCCGGGCAGTGACGCCGGGCTGTTTGTCGGCTTGCTAAACCTGATTCAGAAAACCGACGCGTGGCCGGTTGCTCGCGTGGCAGAATTTTGCGGTTTATCCGCCGAAGAGATCGGGACTTTTTACGACTGGTTTATGACCGCCCCCCGCGCCATTACGCTCTACACCATGGGGATCAATCAGTCGGCCAGCGGTAGCGACAAGTGTAATGCCATTATTAACGTCCACCTTGCCAGCGGAAAATGCGCCCGTCCGGGCTGTGGCCCGTTTTCGCTGACCGGACAGCAAAATGCGATGGGCG
>OJJJ01000505.1_pt1 | contig 18101 bp, 18 predicted proteins | sample 1596311 | NCBI WGS metagenome assembly OJJJ01 (sample SAMEA4350140, study PRJEB24818) | metagenome | biome: human; feature: gut; material: faeces | place: Denmark | collected 2013-09 | reverse complement strand
GTTAACAAGTTCATTGAAGAAAAAACAATCTGCTAATCCACGAGATGCGGCCCAATTTACTGCTTAGGAGAAGATCATGGGTTTGTTCGATAAACTGAAATCTCTGGTTTCTGATGATAAGAAAGACTCCGGAACTATTGAGATTGTTGCTCCGCTCTCCGGCGAGATCGTCAACATCGAAGACGTGCCGGATGTAGTTTTTGCTGAAAAAATCGTTGGTGATGGCATTGCTATCAAACCAACTGGCAACAAAATGGTTGCTCCAGTTGACGGCACCATCGGTAAAATTTTTGAAACCAACCATGCGTTCTCTATCGAATCCGATAGCGGTATCGAGCTGTTCGTTCACTTCGGTATCGACACCGTTGAACTGAAAGGTGAAGGCTTCAAACGTATCGCAGAAGAAGGCCAGCGTGTTAAAGTTGGCGACCCGGTGATTGAATTTGATCTGCCACTGCTGGAAGAAAAAGCGAAGTCTACCCTGACTCCGGTTGTTATCTCCAACATGGATGAAATCAAAGAACTGATCAAACTGTCTGGCAGCGTCACCGTGGGTGAAACCCCGGTTATCCGCATTAAGAAGTAATTCTTGCCGCACAGAGAAATGGCACCTTCGGGTGCCATTTTGTTTATGCGGGGAGGATAAGCTCGTCATAACCTTTCGACTGCGTATACAGCATCACGTCAGTCACCCGATCGCCCGCCATGCGAATGGCATCGGCAACGGTTTTGCCTTCAACAATTCCGCTGACCAGCTCCGAACAGAACAGATCGCCCGTTCCTTTCAGATCCGTCTCCACACGCGGATGAGCACTGACGGTCACGCCTTCTCGGGTAACCAGTACCACGTGAATATTTTCCGGATTGTCAGCCACCGGCGCACTGGTGATCGCCACCCATTTCAGCGTGTCAGACAACAGCGCCTGCGCGGCGGCAATGGCGCTTTCCGGTGTACGGCACGACCTGCCGCTTAACACTTCCAGCTCAAATACGTTTGGCGTAATGCCCTGGGCCAGCGGCAGCAGATGCTGACGATAGGCTTCCGGGATCTCCGGTTTTACGTACATCCCACTGTCGATATCGCCGATAACCGGATCGACCAGAACCAGCAGATCGGGATGCTGCACTTTGATGGCCTTAAGCCACTGGGCCAGCAGCGCGATCTGGCTGGCGCTGCCCATATAGCCAGTGGTTACCGCCTTTAACTCACGCAGGATCTCACGCTCTTCCAGTGCTTTCAGATAGCCGCTAAACCACTCATCGGGGATCACGCCACCGTAGAACGTATCGTAATGCGGCGTGTTGCTGAACAGCACCGTCGGCACAGCCGTAACGTTAAGCTGGTGCGTTCTGATATTGGGCACCGCGATGCTATTCCCCACGCTGCCATACACCACCTGAGACTGCACGGCGACAATATCGGTTTGCCGCGCCCGTGTTTTATCCCGGAATAAAATCATCTCCATGACGCTTAAATCCCCGCCCCCTGCGAATAACTCTCTTCACCAAAGACACCGGTAGACAGGTAACGATCGCCGCGATCGCAGATAATCGCTACCACCACTGCGCCAGGGTTTGCCTTCGCCACCCGAATCGCGCCTGCTACTGCGCCCCCCGAACTGACTCCGCAGAAGATACCTTCACGCACGGCCAGCTCACGCATGGTATTCTCCGCCTCGCGCTGGTGAAGATCCAGCACCTGATCCACAAGCTGCGCATTAAAGATGCCAGGCATATATTCCGCAGGCCAGCGGCGGATTCCGGGAATACTGCTCCCCTCTTCCGGCTGCAGGCCAACGATGGTGACCGCTTTTTCCTGCTCGCGCAGAAACCGCGACACGCCGGTAATGGTGCCCGTCGTCCCCATGCTGGAAACGAAATGCGTAATGCGTCCGTCGGTCTGCTGCCAGATTTCCGGGCCGGTGGTGGTGTAGTGCGCGTAAGGGTTATCCGGGTTGTTGAACTGATCGAGCAGCTTGCCTTCGCCGCGCTCGGCCATCGCGAATGCTAAGTCGCGCGCCCCTTCCATCCCCTGCTCTTTAGTCACAAGAATCAGCTCGGCTCCGTAGGCGCGCATGGCGGCGCGGCGCTCCTGGCTCATGTTGTCTGGCATCAGCAGCTTCATACGGTAGCCTTTCAGCGCCGCAATCATTGCCAGCGCGATACCGGTGTTGCCACTGGTGGCCTCAATCAACACGTCGCCGGGCTTAATCTCACCGCGTTTTTCCGCCTGGACAATCATCGACAGCGCCGCTCTGTCCTTTACCGATCCCGCAGGGTTATTGCCTTCAAGTTTGACCCAGATTTCGCTGCCGTTGGCACACCCCATGCGCTGAAGTTTGACCAGAGGAGTATTGCCGATGGTGTGTTCTAATGTATTCATGATCGCTGTCCAATAAAAAGCCCGGTGGCGCTGCGCTTACCGGGCCTACGGACGTCATCTTGTAGGCCGGGTAAGCGCAGCGCCACCCGGCAAAACTACGTAATCCTAACCTATCAGGCTGTCTCCGCCAGAGCAATATCCTCACGCGCCTCAATACGATCGTTGCCGTGATAAATACGGGCATGTTGCAGGCCGACAAAAAGGCGCTCTCCCCGGTACGGCGGCTCGTCGTCGCGCATGACCACGGTCAGCGGCTCGGTGTACCAGCCCAGCGGCTGTACCACCAGTTGGGTGTAGTGTCCTTTCGGGCTGGCTTCCAGCACCTGCACCGGCAGCGGTGAATCCAGGCTGGTGCGACGGCTGACGTCCACTTCCCACGGACGCAGGAACAGGTCGACCGGCCCCTGGTGCGCGGAGGTATAGCCCAGCGGCCAGCGGTGCGCGCCCACGTGGAACTGTCCGCCGCGAATGGTGCCCTGCAGTCGGTTCACTTCACCCATAAATTCGAGCACGAAGCGGGTCGCCGGTTCACGCCAGAGCTGTTCTGGCTCATCCACCTGCTCAATATTCCCCTGGCTCATCACCACCACGCGATCGGCGACTTCCATCGCCTCTTCCTGATCGTGGGTCACGAAGACGCTGGTAAACTTCAGCTCCTCGTGGAGCTGACGCAGCCAGCGACGCAGCTCTTTACGCACCTGCGCATCCAGCGCGCCAAAAGGTTCGTCCAGCAGCAGAATTTGCGGTTCAACGGCTAACGCACGCGCCAGCGCCACACGCTGCTTCTGCCCGCCGGAAAGCTGCGCCGGAAAACGGTCTGCCAGATGTGCAAGCTGCACCATCTCCAGCAGTTTGGTTACTTTGGCTTTGATAGTTGCCGCATTGGGGCGTTCGCGACGCGGCAGTACGGTCAAACCAAACGCGATGTTATCGAACACGGTCATGTGGCGGAACAGCGCGTAATGCTGAAACACAAAGCCCACCTTACGATCGCGGGCATGCAGACGGCTCACGTCAGTGCCGTGAAAGCGGATGTGTCCGCTGGTCTGGTGCTCAAGCCCGGCGATAATACGCAGCAGCGTGGTTTTACCGGAGCCAGACGGCCCCAGCAACGCCACCATTTGTCCGGAAGGGATATCCAGCGAGATATCATTCAGCACCTGGGTGCGACCAAAAGATTTCTTAATATTGGCAATCTCAATGCTCATGATTTCCCTCCTGGTGCTGACGTTTTTCCTGATTCTCTAAACGCCACTGCACCACACTCTTCAAAAACAGGGTCAAAATCGCCATCAGCGTCAGCAACGCTGCGGCGGTAAAGGAACCGACGGTGTTGTAGTCCTGTTCCAGTAATTCAATCTGTAACGGCAGCGACAGGGTTTCGCCACGAATCGAGCCGGAGACCACCGACACCGCACCAAATTCGCCAATCGCACGGGCATTGGTCAGCACCACGCCATACAGCAGCGCCCAGCGAATATTCGGCAGCGTGACGCGGCGGAACATCTGCCAGCCAGATGCGCCCAGCAGCACCGCCGCCTCATCTTCATGGCTGCCCTAGCTTAACATCACCGGCACCAGCTCGCGCACCACAAACGGACAGGTGACAAAAATCGTGACCAGCACCATACCCGGCCAGGCGAACATGATCTGCAGGTCATGCTCATCCAGCCAGCCACCGAGCGGGCCGTTGGAGCCGTAAAACAGCAGGTAAACCAGGCCGGCCACCACCGGTGACACGGCAAACGGAATATCCAGCAATGTCAGTAATAGCTGGCGGCCAGGAAAGTTAAAGCGCGTTACCAGCCAGGCCAGCAGCGTACCAAACACCAGGTTAACCGGGACGGTGATCAGCGCAATCAGTACAGTCAGCCAGATGGCGTGCAGCATGTCCGGGTTCGTCAGGTTCTCCAGCGCGGGCATCAGCCCTTTGCTGAACGCCTGAACAAAGATGTACACCATTGGCACAACGAGAATAAACGCTGAAACCAGCACGCCCGTACCAATCAGAAACCATTTGCCCCAGTTAATACGGGGCGCGTCATAGCGCTTCAATTGAGTAACTTCCGCCATCAGTGACCTACCACACGCCGACCAAAGCGACTTTGCAGGGTGTTAATCGAAAACAGCAGCAGCAACGATGCGGCGAGGATCACCGAGGCAATCGCACTCGCTGCCGGATAATCAAACTCCTGCAAACGGACAAAAATCATCAGCGAGGTCACTTCGGTTTTCCACGCGATGTTCCCGGCAATGAAGATCACCGCACCGAACTCCCCGAGGCTGCGGGTAAACGACAGCGCAACGCCCGCTAACAGCGCCGGAGACAGTTCAGGCAACACCACTTTGCGGAAGCTCTGCCAGCGTGTGGCCCCCAGCGTTTCCGCCGCTTCTTCATATTCCGGGCCTAACTCTTCCAGCACCGGCTGTACGGTACGTACCACAAACGGAATACTGGTAAACGCCATCGCCACCGCGATGCCGAGCCAGGTATAGGTCACTTTGATATCAAACTTCGCCAGCCACTCACCGTAAAAACCGTTTACGGAGAAGAGCGAGGCCAGCGTCAAACCGGCCACCGCCGTTGGCAGTGCAAACGGCAGATCCATTAACGCATCGAGTAGCGTGCGTCCAGGGAAGCGATAGCGGGTTAAGATCCACGCCATCAGCAGGCCAAATACACCGTTGAAAATCGACGCGACAAATGCCGATAGCAGCGTGACTTTATAAGCCGCCACCACCTGCGGGTTAGTGACGACGTCCCAGTATTGCGACCAGCTCATCTCAGAGAGCTGCATCACCAGCGCGCTGAGCGGTAACAACAAAATCAGACAGACGAACAGCAGGCTGGTCCCAAGACTTAAGGTAAATCCCGGCAGCACACGTCTGGAAGACACTGCAAACATTACTTACGCCCCGCCGCCAGCAGTTTGTCCAGCTCACCGCCGCTGGTAAAGTGCGTTTTCATCACCTCAGGCCAGGAGCCAAAATGATCTTCCACGCGGAACAGCGCGGTTTGCGGGAACTTGTCTTTCAGTTTGCTCATCACGTCCGGGTTATTCACGCGATAATAGTAATCGGTGATAATCGTCTGCGCCTGCGGGCTGTACAGATAGTTGAGGTAGGCTTTCGCCGCCTTCTCTGTACCGTTGGCCTTGACGTTTTTATCCACCCAGGCAACCGGGAACTCCGCCAGAATATTGGTTTTCGGGATAACGACCTCAAAGCCCTGTGCTTCGTACTGCTTGCGGATGTTATTCACTTCCGATTCAAAGCTGATCAGCACGTCGCCCAGCCCACGTTCGGCGAAGGTCGTCGTTGCTCCACGGCCGCCGGTATCAAACACTTCGACGTTTTTCAGGAACTGGGTCATGAACTGCTCGGTTTTCGCTCTGTCGTTACCGTCAGCCTTGTCTGCCGCGCCCCACGCCGCCAGATAGGTATAGCGGGCGTTACCGGAGGTTTTCGGGTTCGGGAAAATCAGCTTTACGTCAGAGCGCACGAGGTCGCTCCAGTCGTGGATATTTTTCGGGTTGCCCTTACGCACCAGGAATCCCATGGTGGAGTAAAACGGCGAGCTGTTGTTCGGCAGACGGCTCTGCCAGTCAGCAGGAATGAGCTTGCCTTTGTCGTGCAGGATCTGCACGTCCGTCACCTGGTTGTAGGTCACGACGTCCGCTTTTAGCCCCTGCAGGATCGCCAGCGCCTGCTTGGACGAGCCGGCGTGAGACTGCTTGATGGTCAGCTTATCGCCATTGTTTTCTTTCGCCCACTGCTGTTCAAATGGCGGGTTCAGGGCGGCAAACAGCTCGCGGGAGACATCATAGGAACTGTTCAACAGCTCAGTTGCCTGCGCTTGTGCCACCAGCAGCAAACCCGCCAGCGCCAGCGATCCTTTTTTCAGTACAGTAACGGCCATTGCGCACCTATATTTGTGATGACTATCTTATAGTCATAATATTTATAACGAGTGCGAAAGGAGTAACGGTTTTATATACCGTTTGGTGATTTACAAGCAGAAAAGGGAATAAGGGGTGCGGGGAAAATTGCCGGGTGGCGCTAACGCTTACCCGGCCTACGTATGGAGAGCGGTTTTACAGCGCCAGCAGGCGCTCCACGGACGGGGCGAAGTAGTAGCCGCCGGTCACCGGTTTGGTGAAGCGCAGCATGGCGTCGCGCTTGCCGTCGGTATCGCCGAACATGCTCAGCAGCTGTTGTTCGATGTTATACAGACGCGCGCAGTAGGCGCAGAAATAAAGACCGTGCGTGCCGCTTGCCGTGCCGTATGGCAGGCTCTGGCGAACAATCTTCAGCCCTTTGCCCTCTTCTTTCAGATCAACGCGGGTCAGGTGAGACGTCACCGGGCGGTCGTCGCCGTCGATCTCTTCGTTAGCCTCTTTGGTGCGGCCAATCATCATCTCCTGGTCGTGCACGCTCATGCGGTTAAGCTGCTTGAGGTTGTGTTCCCAGCGCTGCACAAACACGTAGCTGCCGCCCGCATCGACGCCATCTTTGATGACCGCCACATCACGGCGCGTCTCTTCACCCGCCGGGTTTTCGGTCCCGTCGACAAAGCCGCTCAAATCGCGTTCTTCCACCCAGCGGAAGCCGTGAACTTCTTCCTGCACGTCGATGCAGTCACCGAACGCTTCCACCGCCGCCTGCGCAACGGAAAAATTCACGTCGTGACGCAGAGAGAGAATGTGGATCAGCACGTCGTACTGGGTGGCCGGGGCCAGCCCTTTGCCGTAAGGGATAAAGTCTTTTAACTCTTCTGCCCCTTCGCCGCCGCTCAGCTGACGCCAGACGTTATTACCAAAGGCGACAACCGCGCCCAGGTGAGCGTCAGGGAATTTGGCCTGGAAGGTCGCCAGCTTATCAACGAAAATTTTACTGGCCGCACGCAGGGCATCGACATCCCCTTTAAGATTGGCTTCAATCCAAATCGCCGCACGGCAATGTTCTGGCAAAATGCCACTCTGAACCTGAGACATCGCTCCTCCTGAAAAAAAGATGCCACGACAGCGTGGCATTGATGGCGGCTATTATACCCGGATTTCAGCGAGGCGGTTTGTTCAGGCGCAAATTACTGCTTCCAGATAATTTTGCTCACTGTCCAGTTTTTCAGGGTGTCGTCAGACGGCATTAACCCTTCAGGGCCGCTCCAGGTGCCGGTAAAGAGGTAGCTGATATGCTGGCTGCCTTCCGCCTTACACTCCACCGCCACGCTGTCGTCAGACGGGGCGCTGGTGCAATTGCCGAAAGCCTGTTTGTAGAGGTCGCTAAACGGCGTGCCTACTTTCACACCGCTCGCCGTCGGAATATCTTCATCCATCACCGCAATACGGTTTACCGTGCCTTTATCGCCGTTGATCACCAGTGCCAGTTTGTCGCCCTTGAGTGCTTCAAAATAGCGGACGATATTACCGTTTTCGGTTTTCATGCCGCTACGCAGACGGTAGTCGCTGCTCAGGGCATTCTGAATGGCGTCCTGATCCAGCGCGGTTGACGCGGTAATTTTTCCTACGCCCTGCTCGGTCACTTCGGTGGAAGAACCAAACCAGTTCCACGGATACGCGGCAGACCAGTTAATGGAGGAGAGCGTCGAGCAGCCGGTTAACGCCAGCGGGAGAGCGCATAAAAGTAAACGCAGCGATTTCATTGAAACGTCCTTTCTTATTAAATCAACGCTTGTTGGAGTGCGGCATCGGCAAAAAGTGCCGCGTTAATCCAGCTCATGCGAAAAACAGGCGCGAAGGCGCGGGTTAGTGAGCAGCCACAACAGCGCCACAATGTCTGCCACCACCAGCGCAATCCCAATGCCCGACAGCGGTTCACCGTACAGCCAGAGGACAGGTTGCCAGCACAACAGTGCAATCTGTGCGAGGATCAGCAGCCAGCGAAGCGCGCCCCAAAAACGTGGGATGAGATGGCGTCGCCCACTGCATAAGAACGCCAGCACCGCCGGCACCCCCGGCAGCAATCCCAGCCAGAACGCATCGTGATCGGGATAAAAGAGATTCAGTAGCGTATCACCCTGCCCGCGCGACGCACCGGCCATCACGAACAGTACCCAGGTTCTCGCCTGCAACAGCAACACGCACCAGAACAAAAAAGGCAGACGCAAACGGCCATGACCATCATAGTCACCGGGATGAAACTCAGTACTCTTCATCTTCGATCAGACGCTTACCTAAACTCAGCACGTCAGAATGCTCATAGCCCAGGCGCTCATACATGCCCAGCACCACGTCGTTATCTTCCCGCACCATGATCTGAATTTTCGGGCAGCCGCGGGCAATCAGTTTCTTTTCCAGACGGTTAAGCAACGCATTGGCGATGCCGCGTGCCCGATATTCAGGATGCACGCCCAGATAATAGGCCGAGCCGCGATGGCCGTCGTAACCGCCCATCACCGTCCCCACGACCTCACCGTTGACTTCCGCAACCAAAAACAGACTGACGTCGTGATTCACCTTCCGTTCGATGTCCATTTCCGGATCGTTCCACGGACGCAGCAGATCGCAGCGCTCCCAAAGGGTGATCACCTCTTCGAAATCTTCCTGGCGAAAAACGCGTATCTCCATGGTATTACCGCCTTTTCGGGTTTAAAAACAGTGATTATGGCCTTAACGCCGGGTTAAGCCAATAACCGGGGAAAATCTCGCCAAAATTTGGCATAATGTCACTTTGTCACGTATTGAAATGAAAAGTAAAACAATTCTCAATAAGGACTGTCGTAACGGGAAACACGATACGATATAACACCAGGACCCCAATTTTTACAATTCAGGCCGCATGAGCACATTCAAACCATTAAAAGCACTCACATCGCGTCGTCAGGTTCTCAAAGCGGGGCTGGCGGCCTTAACGTTAACGGGCATCGCAAAACAGGCGCAGGCAAAAGAAGAAAGCGCCTTAAAAACCAGTAACGGCCACAGCAAACCGAAAGCGAAGAAGGCAGGCGCAAAACGTCTGGTCATGCTCGATCCCGGTCACGGCGGCATCGACACCGGTGCCATTGGCAGAAACGGTTCGAAAGAAAAACACGTCGTGCTGGCGATTGCAAAAAATGTGCGCGCGATTTTACGCAGCAACGGTATTGACGCCCGTCTGACACGCTCTGGCGATACCTTCATTCCGCTGTACGACCGCGTGGAGATCGCTCACCAGCACGGCGCGGATCTGTTTATGTCGATCCACGCGGACGGCTTCACAAACCCTTCGGCAGCGGGCGCGTCGGTATTTGCGCTCTCCAACCGGGGGGCCAGTAGCGCCATGGCTAAATACCTCTCCGACCGCGAAAACCGCGCGGATGAAGTGGCCGGGAAGAAAGCTACCGATAAAGACCACCTGCTGCAGCAGGTACTGTTTGACCTCGTTCAGACGGACACCATTAAAAACAGCCTGACGCTCGGCTCGCATATTTTGAAACGAATCAAGCCCGTGCACCGGCTGCACAGTAAAAGCACCGAGCAGGCCGCATTTGTGGTATTGAAGTCACCGTCGATCCCGTCGGTGCTGGTTGAAACCTCCTTTATTACCAATCCGGAAGAGGAGCGACTGCTTGGCACCACCGCGTTCAGGCAGAAAATCGCCAATGCTATTGCCTCCGGGATCATTAGTTATTTCAACTGGTTCGATAACCAAAAAGCGCACTCCAGGAAACGTTGATGAAACCCAATGCTCAACTGGTCAAAACGTTCCTGCTGCAGCTGCAGGATGAGATTTGCCAGACGCTGGCCGCGGCTGACGGCGGTGAATTCCAGGAAGATAACTGGCAGCGTGACGCCGGTGGCGGCGGACGCAGTCGCGTGCTGCGTAACGGCGGCATCTTTGAACAGGCCGGAGTCAATTTCTCCCACGTTCACGGGGATGCCATGCCCGCTTCTGCGACGGCGCATCGCCCTGAACTGGCGGGCCGCAGCTTCGAGGCGATGGGCGTGTCGCTGGTGGTGCATCCGCATAACCCGTTTGTACCGACCAGCCACGCTAACGTGCGCTTCTTCATTGCGGAAAAGCCTGGAGCCGATCCAGTGTGGTGGTTTGGCGGTGGCTTCGACTTAACCCCCTTCTACGGCTTTGAAGAGGATGCCGTGCACTGGCACACCACCGCGCGGGATCTTTGCCTGCCGTTCGGCGAAGACGTCTACCCGAAATACAAAAAGTGGTGCGACGACTATTTTTATATCAAGCATCGCGACGAGCAGCGTGGCATTGGCGGGCTGTTCTTTGACGACCTGAACACGCCGGATTTTGATACCGCGTTCAGCTTTATGCGTGCCGTGGGCGAAGGTTATACCGATGCCTATCTGCCGATTGTCGAGCGCCGTAAAAACACCGACTACGGCGTGCGCGAGCGAGAGTTCCAGCTCTACCGCCGCGGGCGCTACGTGGAGTTTAATCTGGTGTGGGATCGCGGGACGCTGTTTGGCCTGCAGACCGGCGGGCGAACGGAGTCGATTTTAATGTCTATGCCGCCACTGGTGCGCTGGGAGTACAGCTTTGAACCTAAAGAAGGCAGCCCGGAGGCTGCCTTGCGTGAGTTTATTCAGGTTCGGGACTGGGTTTAATGCCGGGCGGCACTGCGCTTGCCCGGCCTACCTAATCCGTAGGTCGGGTAAGCGAATGCGCCACCCGACACAAAGCGCTTACAGAGGCTGCGTCTGCGCCTCAACCACCGCCAGCGCCACCATGTTCACGATACGACGCACGGAGGCAATCGGCGTTAACACATGCACCGGTTTCGCCACCCCCATCAGCACCGGCCCCACGGTCACCCCTTCAGAGCTGGAGACGCGCAGCAGGTTGTAGCTGATACGCGCCGCTTCCACGTTCGGCATAATCAGCACGTTCGCCGAGCCTCTCAGCGGGCTGTCCGGCATACGCTCGTTACGGATGCTCTCCACCAGCGCCGCATCGCCGTGCATCTCGCCGTCAATCATCAGCTCCGGCGCACGCTCGCGCACCAGCTCCAGCGTCTGGCGCATTTTGCAGGCCGCCGAAGATTTAGAGGAACCGAAGTTAGAGTGCGACAGCAGTGCCACTTTCGGCTCGATACCGAAGCGACGCACGGTTTCCGCCGCCATCACGGTGATCTCCGCCAGCTCTTTCGGGGTCGGATCGTCGTTTACGTAGGTGTCCGCAATAAAGGTGTTGCCGCTTGGCAGCAGCAGCGCGTTCATCGCCCCGGCGGTATGCACGCCTTCGCGATAGCCGAAGATCTCCTGCACCACGCTGAAATGCTCATGATAATCACCGATAGTGCCGCAGATCAGCGCATCCGCTTCACCGCGATGGACCATGATCGCACCGATCACCGTGGTGTTGCTGATCACCGCGCGCTGCGCCTGCTCCTGAGTGATCCCGCGACGTTTCATGATCGCGTAATATTCATTCCAGTACTCTTTAAAACGCGGATCGGATTCGTTATTGACGATCTCAAAATCCACGCCCGGTGTGATCTGCAGCCCCAGCTTCTGGATACGCATCTCAATCACGCTCGGACGACCAATCAGGATCGGCTTCGCCAGCCCTAAGGTGATCAGCTCCTGCGTCGCATGCAGCACGCGCGCCTCTTCCCCTTCCGCCAGCACCACGCGTTTCGCGTCGGCGCGCGCCTGAGAGAAGATAGGCTTCATAAACAGGTTAGTTTTGTAGACAAACTCGGTGAGCTTATCGACGTAAGCGTCGAAGTCCTGAATAGGACGCGTCGCCACGCCGGAGTCCATCGCCGCTTTGGCCACCGCCGGTGCGATCTTCACAATCAGACGCGGGTCGAACGGTTTTGGAATGATGTAGTCCGGGCCAAAGCTCAGATCCTGATCGCCGTAGGCTGAGGCGACCACTTCGCTCTGCTCGGCGTGGGCCAGTTCCGCGATGGCGTGAACGGCGGCGAGCTTCATTTCTTCGTTGATCGCCGTTGCGCCCACGTCCAGCGCCCCACGGAAGATGAATGGGAAGCAAAGCACGTTGTTGACCTGGTTCGGGTAGTCCGAACGGCCAGTACAGATAATGGCATCTTCACGCACCGCTTTCGCCAGCGGCGGCAGAATTTCCGGTTCCGGGTTCGCCAGCGCCAGAATCATTGGCGCACGCGCCATCTTCTGCACCATCTCCTGGGTCAGCACTTTCGGGCCTGAACAGCCGAGGAAGATATCCGCACCGTCGATCACATCCTCAAGCGTGCGTTTACCGTCGTCGTCTACCGCATACGCCGCTTTGGTTTCCGCCATGTTTGGCTCGCGGCCTTTGTAGATAACGCCTTTGGAATCGCAGACCACAATGTTGTGTTTCTGCATACCAAGCGCCACCAGCAGATTCATACAGGCGATGGCCGCCGCACCCGCACCGGAAACCACCATACGCACGTCCGAGAGGTTTTTCTCCACCACGCGCAGGCCATTCAGAATGGCGGCGGTGCTGATAATGGCCGTACCGTGCTGGTCGTCATGGAACACGGGAATATTCATGCGCTCGCGCAGTTTTTGCTCAATGTAAAAACATTCCGGCGCTTTGATGTCTTCCAGATTGATACCGCCGAAGGTTGGCTCCAGCGCCGCCACCACGTTGATAAACTTATCAGGATCAAGCTCATCCACTTCGATATCAAACACGTCGATACCGGCAAATTTCTTAAACAGGACCCCCTTCCCTTCCATCACCGGTTTACCGGCCAGCGCGCCGATGTTACCTAAACCCAGTACCGCCGTACCGTTAGAGATCACCGCCACCAGGTTGCCGCGTGCGGTGTATTTATAGGCTGCCAGCGGATCTTTTTCGATTTCAAGACACGGGGCGGCAACGCCCGGCGAGTAAGCCAGCGCCAGATCGCGCTGCGTCGCCAGTGGCTTCGTTGGGGAGACCTGGATTTTGCCCGGAACAGGAAATTCATGAAAATCGAGGGCACTTTGTTTTAACTGATCATCCATCTTGTTATTCCTTTCACGTATCGGTCAAAAAGGGTGATGTTTACGATCCTGATGCACACCCTGGAGTGCCGCATAGTATCGCCGCTGGCAGCCTCTTAAACTTTGAAGGCTGCCAAACTCTCACCATTGCAGAGCAAAAATTGTTATCAATTTATAGCAGTCATGTTACCCGTCTCAGAACGCAATGCCTCCCCCGTCTGCTATGCTTTTTTGTTAAGTCCATCATGATTTTCGCAGAAGTGTGAACTAACGCACTCATCTAACTCTTTTATTTCCAAGGAGTAATTATTTATGAACCAGCTAGACGGCATCAAACAATTCACCACCGTGGTCGCCGACAGCGGCGATATTGAGTCGATTCGGCACTATCAGCCGGAAGATGCGACCACGAACCCTTCACTGCTGCTCAAAGCGGCGGGGCTTGATCATTTTAGTCATCTGATTGACGACGCGATTGCATACGGTAAACAGCGCGGGAAAACGCAGGAGCAACAGGTTGCCGAGGCCAGCGACAAACTGGCGGTGAACTTCGGTGCGGAAATTCTGAAAAGCATACCGGGTCGAGTCTCGACGGAAGTCGACGCCCGCCTCTCTTTCGATCGGGAAAAAAGCATTAACAAAGCCCGCCGTCTGGTCGAACTGTATGAGGAGCAGGGAATCGACAAATCCCGTATTTTGATCAAACTCGCCTCAACATGGGAAGGCATTCGTGCAGCGGAAATTCTTGAAAAAGAGGGCATCCACTGCAACCTGACGCTGCTGTTCTCTTTTGCACAGGCACGCGCCTGCGCCGAAGCGGGGGTATTCCTCGTGTCGCCGTTTGTCGGGCGCATCTACGACTGGTATCAGGCAAAACAGCCGATGGACCCGTATGTGGTTGAGGAAGATCCCGGTGTGAAATCGGTTCGTAATATCTATGACTATTACAAACAGCACCGTTACGAAACCATCGTAATGGGGGCCAGCTTCCGCCGCACCGAGCAGATCCTCGCGCTGGCAGGCTGCGACCGTCTGACCATCTCCCCTAACCTGCTAAAAGAGTTGCAGGAGAAAGAAGCAACGGTGATCCGCAAACTGGTGCCCACCTCCACCGTATTGCCAAAACCCAAAGCCATGACGGAAGCGGAGTTCCGTTGGGAGCACAATCAGGACGCAATGGCCGTCGATAAGCTGGCGGAAGGCATCCGCCTGTTCGCCGTCGATCAGCGCAAACTTGAAGACCTTCTTGCCGCCAAACTTTAACCTTGCCATGGAGTGAACTATGTCCCGTAAAGAGCTTGCCAATGCCATTCGCGCCCTCAGCATGGATGCTGTGCAGAAAGCCAATTCCGGCCACCCTGGTGCACCGATGGGGATGGCGGATATTGCCGAAGTGTTGTGGAATGACTTCCTGAAACACAACCCGACCGATCCCACCTGGTACGACCGTGACCGGTTTATTCTCTCCAACGGCCATGCCTCGATGCTGCTCTACAGCCTGCTGCATCTGTCCGGCTACGATCTCCCGCTTGAGGAGATCAAAAACTTCCGCCAGTTACACTCTAAAACGCCAGGCCACCCGGAGATTGGCTATACGCCGGGCGTTGAAACCACGACCGGCCCACTCGGTCAGGGTTTAGCGAACGCCGTTGGCCTGGCGATTGCCGAACGCACGCTGGCGGCGCAGTTTAATCAGCCAGATCATGAGATTGTCGATCACTACACGTATGTGTTTATGGGCGACGGCTGTCTGATGGAGGGGATCTCTCATGAGGTCTGCTCGCTGGCGGGCACGCTGGGGCTCGGCAAACTGATTGGGTTCTACGATCACAACGGTATCTCTATCGACGGGGAAACCGAAGGCTGGTTTACCGACGACACGGCAAAACGCTTTGAGGCGTACCACTGGCACGTGGTACACGAAATTGACGGGCACGACCCGGAAGCGGTGAAAAAAGCGATTCAGGAAGCGCAAAGCGTGAAGGATAAACCGTCGCTGATTATCTGCCGCACCACCATCGGTTTCGGTTCACCCAACAAAGCAGGTAAAGAAGAGGCGCACGGCGCGGCGCTGGGCGAAGAGGAAGTGGCGCTGACCCGGCAAAAACTGGGCTGGAAATACCCGGCGTTTGAGATCCCGAAAGAGATCTACAAAGCCTGGGATGCCCGTGAAGCAGGCGAAAAGGCGCAGCAGGCGTGGAACGAGAAGTTCGCCGCCTACAAAAAAGCGCACCCGGAGCTGGCTGCGGAGTTTTCCCGCCGCATGAGCGGTGGCCTGCCGGAAGACTGGGACGATAAAACCCAGGCGTTGATTGAAAATCTGCAATCCAACCCGGCGAAAATCGCCACCCGTAAGGCGTCGCAAAATACCCTGAACGCGATCGGCCCTATCCTGCCTGAACTGCTGGGCGGCTCGGCGGACCTGGCTCCGAGTAATCTCACCATCTGGTCTGGCTCGAAATCGCTGAAAGAGGATATCGGCGGGAACTACATCCACTATGGCGTGCGAGAGTTCGGGATGACCGCGATTGCCAACGGTATCGCCCACCACGGCGGCTTCGTGCCGTACACCGCCACCTTCCTGATGTTTGTTGAATATGCCCGAAACGCGGCGCGCATGGCGGCACTGATGAAAGCGCGCCAGATTATGGTTTACACCCATGACTCCATCGGGCTGGGCGAAGATGGGCCAACGCACCAGGCGGTTGAACAGCTGGCGAGCCTGCGTTTAACGCCGAACTTCAGCACCTGGCGTCCGTGCGATCAGGTCGAGGCGGCCGTGGGCTGGAAGCTCGCCGTAGAGCGTCATAACGGGCCGACGGCGCTGATCCTGTCGCGCCAGAACCTGGCGCAGATTGAGCGTACCCCGGAACAGGTGAAAAACATCGCCCGCGGCGGATACATTCTGAAAGACAGCGGCGGCAAGCCGGACGTGATCCTGATTGCCACCGGTTCAGAGGTGGAAATCACGGTGAAAGCCGCAGAGAAACTGACCGCCGAAGGGCATGCCGTGCGCGTGGTTTCGCTACCTTCCACCGACATTTTCGATGCACAGGATGAGGCCTACCGCGAATCGGTCCTGCCGTCCAACGTCGCGGCTCGTGTGGCGGTGGAAGCGGGTATTGCCGACTACTGGTACAAATATGTCGGGCTGAAAGGGGCGATTGTCGGGATGCATGGTTACGGCGAATCGGCTCCGGCCGACAAGCTGTTCCCGTACTTCGGCTTTACCGTTGAGAACGTGGTAGAGAAGGCGTTGAGCGTGATTTAACGCGGTCTGTGTGCCCGGTGGCGCTCCGCTTACCGGGCCTACGGATCAATGTGTTGTAGGCCGGGTAAGGCGAAGCCGCCACCCGGCTTTTTCAAACCACTCTTACCCCTGCCGCCATCGTCCGCTCTGGCGTTAACAACACGCTTTCGCTGGCATCGTCAGTTTCCGCACAAAGCAGCATACATTCAGATGTTTCGCCGCGCATTTTGACCTTCGCCAGATTACACAGCACCACCACCGTCTTCCCCAGTAACGCCTCCTCCTGGTAATAGGGAACCAGGCTGGTCACGGTTTGCAGCGTTCTGCCCCCCACCTCTATCTGTACGATATAGAGCTTATCAGCGTTGGCGTGGCGTTTGACATCCACAATCTTTCCCACGCGGATCTCCAGCTTTGCAAAGTCTTCGTAAGCTACCGTTTCCATAACGCCTCCTTAGTAAAATTTTACTAAATAATAGCATGACATTTGCCCACAACAACAGGCTGTATATTTACTAAAAACAGATGCATGTCCGAACACATCCTTTACAATGGGCTATCACGTGGGGGGAATAAGGGTAAACATGGCAACGCTCAAAGACATCGCGACAGAGGCAGGCGTCTCGCTGGCGACGGTATCACGGGTTTTAAACGACGACCCGACACTGAATGTGAAGGAAGAGACAAAGCACCGCATCCTTGAGATTGCCGAGAAGCTGGAATACAAAAGCACCACTTCCCGCAAAATGCACGCTGCCGCAGTGGGACAGCAACATATTCTGGCACTCTACAGCTACCAGCAAGAGCTGGAGATTAACGATCCCTACTATCTTGCCATCCGCCACGGTATCGAAACACAGTGCGAGAAGCTCGGCACTGAACTTACCAACTGCTACGCCAATGCCACGCTCCCGGAAATGAAAAAACTCACCGGCGTGCTGATTGTCGGTAAACCCTCTTCTGCGGTACGACACGCCGCGATGGCATTGACCGATAACGTCTGCTTTATTGATTTTCATGAACCGGGCAGCGAGTTCGATTCTGTCGATATCGACCTCTCGCACATCAGCAAACAGATCGTGGATTTCTTTATTGCACAAGATGTTAAGCGCATTGGCTTTATTGGCGGTGAAGATGAACCGGGCAAAGCCGACATCCGCGAAGCCGCCTTTGTGGAATACGGGCGTCTGAAAGGCGTAGTGTCGGAAGACGATATCTGGCGTGGCGGGTTTTCCAGCTCCTCAGGTTACGAGCTGGCAAAAAAAATGCTGGCTCAGGAAAGCTGGCCATCCGCGCTGTTTGTGGCGTCCGACTCCATCGCCATCGGCGTTTTACGCGCCATCCACGAGAAGGGGCTGGCGATCCCGAACGATATCTCGTTGATAAGCGTGAATGATATCCCGACGGCCCGTTTCACCTTCCCTCCACTCTCCACCGTTCGTATCCACTCCGAAATGATGGGCAGCCAGGGGGTAAACCTGCTGCTGGAAAAATCCCGTGATGGCCGTGCTCTGCCGCTGCAGGTCTTTGTTCCGAGTGTACTGAAACTGCGTGGAAC
>OJJJ01000504.1_pt1 | contig 18150 bp, 17 predicted proteins | sample 1596311 | NCBI WGS metagenome assembly OJJJ01 (sample SAMEA4350140, study PRJEB24818) | metagenome | biome: human; feature: gut; material: faeces | place: Denmark | collected 2013-09 | reverse complement strand
CATATATAGTACACAGAGAACAGTGTTCAGGTAACAGCCACGTATCAACAGCGAGAGGTTAAGGATGGAGACGGTAGCGAATTTTATTCACGGCGAATGTGTCACCGGTTCAGGCCAGCGTGTGCAGGCAATCTTCAACCCAGCCACCGGCGAACAAATCCGCCAGGTGGTGATGAGTACGGTACAGGAAACCGAGCAGGCCGTTGCGGCGGCGCATGAAGCCTTTCCTGCATGGGCGCGGCATTCTCCGCTAAAGCGTGCGCGAGTGATGTTCCGCTTTAAGGCTTTGCTGGAAGAGAACATGACGCGACTTGCCCGATTAATCAGCGAAGAGCATGGCAAAGTGTTCTCTGATGCCGTCGGCGAAATCACCCGAGGTCTGGAAGTGGTGGAGTTTGCCTGTGGGATTCCTCACCTGCAAAAAGGTGAGCACTCAGCCAACGTGGGAACGGGCGTCGATAGCCACTCGCTGATGCAGCCGCTCGGTGTGTGCGTAGGGATCACGCCGTTTAACTTCCCGGCGATGGTGCCGATGTGGATGTTCCCCATCGCGCTGGCGACCGGCAACACCTTTGTGCTGAAGCCGTCGGAAAAAGATCCTTCTCTGGTGCTCGAACTGGCAAAACTGCTGCAACAGGCGGGGCTGCCGGACGGTGTGTTCAACGTGGTTCAGGGCGATAAAGCGTCGGTAGACGTGCTGCTGACCGACCCGCGGGTTCAGGCCGTGAGCTTTGTCGGTTCAACCCCCATAGCCGAATACATTTATCAAACTGCATCGGCTCACGGTAAACGCTGTCAGGCGCTCGGTGGGGCAAAAAACCACTGTATTTTAATGCCGGATGCCGACATGGAGATGGCCACCAGCGCCATTATGGGCGCAGCTTATGGCGCGGCAGGGGAACGCTGCATGGCGCTTTCCGTCGTCCTGGCCGTCGGCGATAAAACGGCAGATGAACTCTGCGCCCGACTGGAACAACAGATTGCGGCGCTGCGCGTCGGGCCGGGCCTGGACCAGACGCCGGAAAATGAAATGGGACCGCTGATCTCCTCGGCGCACCGCAGTAAAGTACTCGGCTATATTGATAGCGGTGAATCTCAGGGTGCCCGTTTGCGCGTTGACGGTCGTGGCTTTAGCGTCAAAGGTCATGAGCAGGGCTACTTTGTCGGGCCGACGTTGTTCGACAAGGTCACGACAGAGATGACCATCTATAAAGAAGAGATTTTTGGACCGGTACTTTCTGTGGTGCGGGTAGCAGATTACGCCAGCGCGGTGGAACTGATTAACCGTCATGAATATGGTAATGGCACGGCTATCTTCACCCGTGACGGCGGCTGCGCGCGTCGTTTCTGCGAAGAGGTTCAGGCCGGGATGGTTGGGGTAAACGTCCCGATCCCGGTCCCGATGGCGTTCCACAGCTTTGGCGGCTGGAAACGCTCTATCTTTGGTGCGCTCAACGTTCACGGCAACGACGGCGTGCGTTTCTACACCCGAATGAAAACCGTCACCGCACGCTGGCCGGAAATGCAGCAGGACACGGGCGCGGCGTTCTCCATGCCGACGCTGGGCTGACAGGAGGCGCTATGCAAACCGAACGTATGACCATGGCCCAGGCGCTGGTCAAATTCCTCAATCAACAATATGTCTGCGTTGATGGACATGAAACGCCCTTCGTGGAGGGCGTGGCGACCATCTTTGGTCACGGTAATGTGCTCGGAATCGGCCAGGCGCTGGAGCAGGATGCCGGGCATCTGAAGGTGATGCAGGGATGTAATGAGCAGGGAATTGCGCATATGGCGACAGGGTTCGCCAAACAGCATCGCCGACAGCGTATTTGGGCCGTGACATCGTCGGTAGGTCCCGGAGCGGCCAATATGGTGACGGCGGCGGCAACCGCCACGGCGAACCGCATTCCGCTGCTGCTGTTGCCGGGGGATGTTTACGCCAGCCGCCAGCCGGACCCGGTATTACAGCAGATTGAGCAGTATCATGATCTTAGCATCAGCACCAACGACTGCTTCCGTCCGGTCTCTCGTTACTGGGATCGTATTAACCGTCCAGAGCAGTTAATGAGCGCAATGTTAAGTGCGATGCGAACACTTACTGACCCCGCAGATACTGGCGCAGTGACGATTTGCCTGCCGCAGGATGTGCAAGGTGAGGTCTGGGAGTATCCGCTTAGCTTCTTCGCGCGCCGTGTTCACTACATTGAACGCCGACCGCCTGACCCTCAGCGTCTGGAGAGGGCCCGGGCGCTGATTGCGCGTAAACAGCGCCCGCTGGTGGTGTGCGGTGGTGGCGTGCGTTACGCCGGCGCACATGAGGCGTTTCGTACGTTTGTCGAGACGCTGCATCTGCCGTTTGCTGAAACCCAGGCCGGAAAGGGCGCGCTGGTAAGTGACCACCCACTTAACCTGGGCGGTATCGGCGTGACGGGAGGTATGGCGGCGAATCAACTGGCAACCCAGGCCGATCTGGTTATTGGCATTGGCACACGTCTCACCGACTTTACCACCGGTTCGAAAGCCTTGTTCTCGCACCCGGACGTGGAATTTCTGCTGCTGAACGTGGCGGAATTTGACGCTTTAAAGCTGGATGCTACCGCGCTGATTGCCGATGCCCAAACCGGGTTGACCGCGTTAACGCAGGCCATGACGGCGTATCGTAGCCGTTGGGGAGATGAGATTGCTGTCGCGCAATCGGCCTGGCGCGAAGAGTGCCAGCGTTTATGGACGCGCGACTGGCGTCCTGATGATGCGCCCGAAGTGGCAGGGCATCTTGATGCGCAACTGGCGGAATATGGCGACACGCTCAACACCCGCCTGACCCAGACGCGGGTACTGGGGCTTATCAACCAGCATATTGAAGATAACGCCATTGTGGTGGGCGCGGCCGGTTCGTTACCGGGGGATTTACAGCGACTCTGGCAAGTTAAAACGCCGGACAGCTATCACCTGGAATACGGCTATTCCTGTATGGGGTACGAGATTGCCGCCGCCGTCGGGGCCAGGCTGGCAAAACCACAGCAGCCAGTGTACGCCATGGTGGGCGATGGTTCGTACATGATGCTGCACTCTGAGCTGCAGACCGCCGTGCAGGAGGGCATAAAAGTCACCATCCTGCTGTTTGATAATGCCAGCTTTGGCTGCATTAACAATCTGCAGATGGGCCATGGGATGGGCAGTTTTGCTACCGAAAATCGCCATCGCAACCCGCAAACCGGGCGGCTGGACGGGTCGCTGGTGAAGGTCGATTTTGCCCAAAATGCCGAAAGCTACGGCTGTCGTGCGTGGAAGGTTCATGATGAGCAAAGCCTGCTGGCGGCGCTGGCGGCGGCACGTGCGCATCCCGGCCCGACGCTGCTGGACATCAAAGTACTGCCGAAAACCATGACCCATGATTACGCCTCATGGTGGCGAACCGGCGATGCGCAGATGGCTGAATCACCTGCGGTACGCCAGGCCGCAGAACAGACGCTAACGCAGCTGAAAAACGCCCGTCAGTACTGAGGTAGAGTCATGCCGGATGGCGCTGCGCTTACCCGGCCTACGGACTATGGTTAACGGCCGGATAAGGCGTTAGCACCGCCATCCGGCAATCCGCCATAACGAAATTTTCATTTCATTTCTCCTAGTTTTTTACACGTTGCCCTCTTCCCGACCGGAAGAGGGCGAATTTCCCTATCTGGCACCCGTTGATGTTGTGATATTGATAACAGATTTTGTCTCACTTATCTCAAAAGTGTTAACCTGCACTCAAAAACATAATTTTCACTATTTATAAAAATGAAATAAATGTTTTATTTATAGTGTCGTTAGTTCATCGCATTCACCAACACCGGGAGCCGTTATGTTTAACATTGCTTTACTGGGCGCTGGCCGAATTGGCCAGGTACATGCAGCTAACATTGCCAGTCACAGTGCCACCACACTCTGGTCCGTTGTCGACCCGAATCAGGAATTTGCCACCCGTCTTGCCTCGCAATATCAGGCCCGTCTGCAGAGCCTGGATGAGGCGATGACTGACCCGAACGTTCATGCCGTGCTGATCGCCTCCGCCACGGATACCCACGCGGATCTGATTGAACTGGCTGCCCGTCACGGTAAGGCCATCTTCTGCGAGAAACCGGTACATCTGGACCTGGCCCGCGTTCGCGATTGCCTGAAAGTGGTCAAAGAGTACGACGTACCGCTGTTTATCGGTTTTAACCGCCGCTTCGATCCGCAGTTTCGCCGCGTGAAAACGGATGTGCTGGCCGGGCGTATCGGTAAGCCGGAATCCCTGCTGATCATTTCCCGCGACCCGTCACCGCCGCCGGCTGAATATGTCCGTGTGTCCGGCGGGATGTTCCGCGATATGACTATCCATGATTTTGATATGGCGCGTTTTATCATGGGAGAAGAGCCGGTCTCGGTATACGCCCAGGGCAGCAACCTGGTCGACCCGGCGATTGGTGAAGCCGGGGACATCGATACCGCATTTATCGTCCTGAAATATGCTTCCGGCGCGATGGCGACCATCGTCAACAGCCGCCGCTCTGCTTACGGTTATGACCAGCGCCTGGAGCTGCACGGCTCTGAAGGGCTGCTGTGCGCGGGCAACATTCTGGAAAATCAGGTGCAGCACTATGGCAAGACCGGCTGCACCAGTGCCCTGCCGGAACATTTCTTCCTGCAACGCTACAAATCAGCTTATGCCGCGGAATGGGAACATTTTGTGGCCGTGCTGCGTGGCGAAGCGGTCCCGGATTGCAGCGGTGATGACGGTGAGCGTGCGCTGTACCTCGCGGATAAAGCGCTGGAATCCCTGCACAGCCAGCGTGAAGTTCTCCTCTGATTGTTATACCCAACCCCCCTACACAGAGAGACATAATAATGAAAAAACTGATCTTAGCTGTCCTCATCGCCATGACCTCCGGGACAGCAATGGCTGAAAACGAACAGATCGTGTTCAGTACGCCAAACCTGGCGATGCCGTTTGAAGTCCACATGCAGCGTACGGCGGTGAAAGCCGCAAAAGAGATGGGCGTAAATCTACAGGTTCTTGACGGGCAGGGTAGCTCGCCGAAGCAGGTCGCTGACCTGGAAAACGCCATCACCCGTGGGGCGCAGGGATTTATCGTCTCCCCCAATGATGTTAACGCCGTCTCCAGCGCGGTAGATGAAATCCAGGATGCAAAACTGCCGGTTGTCACGCTTGACCGCTCCGTTGACAGCCAGAAGAAAGTGCCGCACTTCGGTGCCAACAACTACAAAGGTGGCCAGGTGATTGGCGACTTTGTGAAAACCAAATTCCCTGAAGGGGCGGACATTATTCTGCTCACCGGCCAGCCGGGATCGTCTTCCAACATTGAACGGACCAAGGGTATTCGCGACAGCCTGAAAGCGGGTGGCGAAAAGTACAAGATCGTCGCCGATCAGACGGGTAACTGGATGCGTTCTGAAGGGATGCGCATTGTTGAGAGCGTGCTGCCTTCGTTGCCGAAACGTCCGCAGGTGATCCTCTCCGCTAACGACGACATGGCGCTGGGGGCCATTGAAGCGCTGCAAGCCCAGGGGATGAAACCCGGTGAAGTGCTGGTAACGGGCTTCGATGCGGTGCCGGAAGCGCTGGCGCGTGTGCGTGATGGCTGGATGGCGGTGACGGCGGATCAGCGTCCTGGCTTTGCGGTCACCACGGCGATGAGCCAGCTGGTCGCCAACGTGCGTGAGAAGAAGCCGATCACCGGCGCGGACTATCCGCCAACGCTTATCACCAAAGAGACCCTGCAGCAGGCTGAGCGTATTAACGAGGCCGGTAACTAATTTATACACGTCATCCTTCAAGCTGCCTCTGTGTTGGCTGCATCTGCTCACCCCAGTCACTTACTTGAGTAAGCTCCTGGGGATTCTCAGACTTGCCGCCTTGATGCAACTTGAATGATTTTGTGTATATCTGGAGCCGCCGTTACGGCGGCTCACTCTAAAGGAGGAGCAGGCTGATGTCGCAACCCTTACTGAATGTGACCGACCTGGCAAAAAGTTTTTCCGGCGTCTGGGCGCTGAGCAGCGCGCAATTGACCGTTGGGGCAGGTGAGATTCACGCGCTGCTGGGTGAAAACGGCGCAGGAAAATCGACCTTGCTGAAGGCGCTGGCGGGCGCGCAGCCGCAAACTCGCGGTGATATCTGGTTCAACGGTGAAACGTTGCCGGTGGATGATTCCCCCGTTGAGCGGCAGAACAAGGGCATTATCACTATCTATCAGGAATTTAACCTGCTGCCGAATATGACCGTCGCCGAGAATATGTTCCTCGGACGTGAACCGCGCAAACGCAATCTGATTGTTGATGAAAAGGCGGTGAATCAGGAAGCGCAGGTGATTCTGGATTATCTGCAGTTGAACGTGGCGCCAACCACCGCAGTGGCTCGCCTGAGCGTGGCACAACAACAAATGGTGGAAATTGCCCGTGCGCTGACCCTCAATGCGAAGCTGATCATCATGGATGAGCCTTCTGCCGCACTGAGCGACAGCGAAGTGGAAAGCCTGCATCGGGTGGTGCGGGAGCTCAAAAGCCGCGGTGTGAGCATTATTTATGTCACCCACCGTCTACACGAAGTGTTCCAACTCTGCGATCGGTTTACCGTTTTCCAGGATGGCCGCTTTACCGGCAGCGGCGAGGTTGCCCAGACCACGGTAGAACAGCTGATCCGCCTGATGGTTGGGCGTGACGTGGCGTTTAATCGTCGCCCGCCGAGTGAAACCCATCATCAGGACAAACCTGTCCGCCTGGCGATCAAGGGACTAAGCCGCGTAAAACCGCCGCTGGATCCGCACGGCATTGCGCTGCATGACATCAGCTTTCACGTCCATGCCGGAGAAGTGTTAGGCATTGCCGGGCTGGTGGGCGCCGGGCGCACTGAAGTCGCGCGCTGTCTGTTTGGCGCCGACGCCTTTACCTCTGGCACCTTTGAACTGGATGGCGTGCCGTACCTGCCGCGCGATCCGCTGTATGCCCTGGATCAGGGCGTGGCGATGGTCCCTGAAGATCGCAAAAAAGAGGGCGCGGTGCTGGGGTTGTCGATTCGCGACAACCTGTCGCTCTCCAGCCTCTCTTCTCTGTTGCATTGGCGCTGGTTCGTCAACACCCGCAAAGAGGATGCGCTGATTGAGGCTTATCGCCAGGCGCTGCAGATCAAAATGGTCAACAGCGCCCAGGAAGTGCGCAAGCTCTCCGGTGGCAACCAGCAAAAAGTGATTCTGGCGCGCTGCATGGCGCTCAATCCCCGCGTGCTGATCGTCGATGAGCCGACGCGTGGCATTGATGTCGGCACTAAATCAGAGGTGCATCAGGTGCTGTTTGAAATGGCGAAAAAGGGCGTGGCGGTGATAGTGATCTCCTCCGATCTGCCTGAAGTAATGGCGGTTTCCGACCGGATAATCACCCTGAGTGAAGGTCGTGTGACCGGCGAGATCCACGGCGATGACGCCAACGACGAGCGGCTGATGACGATGATGGCCATCAACCACAACGCCCTGAACGCGGCATAACGGAGTTTCTCATGACGCAGATGATTTCTAAAACGCAGGTTCCGGGTAAACGTGCCGGACGCCTCGATCCCATCGCCTTTTTTGAGCGCTTCGGCGTGCTGATTTTTATGATCCTGCTGCTGATTTTCTTCCAGTTGCAGAACAGCAATTTTCTCTCTGAACGTAATATTTTCAACATTCTGACCGAAGTGTCGATCTACGGGATCATGGCCGTAGGGATGACCTTTGTCATTCTGACCGCCGGGATCGACCTGTCGGTGGGGTCCATTCTCGCGGTCTGCGCCATGACCGCCGCGTATGTGATTAAGGGCGACAACTTTACCACCGTTGACCCGAACGCCTGGGGCGGCCTGAGCTGGCTGGTTGGGCTGGGAATTTGCCTCGCGATGGGCACCGCGATTGGCTTTCTGCACGGACTCGGCGTGACTCGCCTGCGCCTGCCGCCGTTTATCGTCACCCTCGGTGGGATGACCATCTGGCGCGGCCTGACGCTGGTGGTAAACGACGGAGCGCCGATCGCCGGTTTCGATGCGGGCTACCGCTGGTGGGGACGCGGCGAGCTGCTCGGCATTTCCATTCCTATCTGGATCTTCGCGCTGGTGGCTATCGGCGGCTATCTGGCGCTGCATAAAACCCGCTGGGGTCGCTTTGTGTACGCCATTGGCGGCAACCCGGAAGCGGCGCGTCTGGCGGGGGTCAACGTCAAACGGGTACTGGTGAGCGTGTATGTGCTGATTGGCTGTCTTGCCGGGCTGGCGGGCTTCATTCTCAGCGCGCGTCTGGGCAGCGCTGAGGCGGTGGCCGGGATCTCGTTTGAGCTGCGCGTTATCGCCTCGGTGGTGATCGGCGGAACGTCGTTAATGGGCGGATACGGGCGGATCGGCGGCACCATTATCGGCTCAATCATCATGGGTATTCTGATTAACGGCCTGGTCCTGATGAACGTCTCAGCTTACTACCAGCAAATTATTACCGGGTTAATTATCGTTCTGGCGGTGGCGTTCGACACCTATGCCAAGAGCCGTCGCGGCGCATTGTGAGGGATAAATAATGAAAGAGGTACGCATTGGATTGATTGGCACCGGGTATATCGGCAGGGCGCACGCCATCGCCTATGCCCAGGCGCCGACGGTGTTCGACCTGCGCGGCAAGCTGGTGCGCGAAATGGTTGCCGAAGTCACGCCGGAGCTGGCGGCGCAGCGGGCGCAGGCGTTTGGCTTTAACCGTTCAACCGGGGACTGGCGCGCGCTGGTGGCCGACCCGGCCATTGATGTAGTGGATATTTGTTCACCCAATCATTTGCACAAAGAGATGGCGCTGGAGGCGATTCGCCACGGCAAGCACGTCTACTCGGAAAAGCCGCTGGCGCTCAATGCGCGTGACGCTCACGAGATGGTTGAAGCGGCGAAGCGGGCCGGGGTGAAAACGCTGGTGGGGTTTAATTACATGAAAAACCCGACGGCGAAGCTGGCGAAAGAGATCGTCGAGCGCGGTGAGATTGGCGAGGTGATCCACTTCTACGGCACCCACAACGAAGACTATATGGCCGACCCACTTTCGCCCATTCACTGGCACTGCTTTAAAGAGACCGCAGGGCTGGGAGCGCTCGGCGATCTGGCTGCGCATATCGTCAACATGGCCCAGTATCTGGTCGGTGATATTCAACAGGTCTGCGGTGATTTGAAGATTGTGGTGCCGGAACGCCCGGCGCAGGCCGGTTCATCGCAAAAGGTGGCGGTGGAAAACGAAGATCAGGCGCACGCGATGGTGCGTTTTGCGGGCGGTGCACAGGGCGTGATTGAAACTTCTCGCGTCGCCTGCGGGCGCAAAATGGGGCTTTCGTATGTGATAACCGGGACCAAAGGGACCATCAGTTTTACTCAGGAGCGTATGGCGGAACTGAAGCTCTATCTGCATGACGATCCGGTGAATCGCCAGGGATTTCGTACGCTGCTGGTGGGGCCTGCGCATCCGGACTATGCCGCATTTTGCCTGGGGGCGGGGCACGGTATCGGTTTTAACGACCAGAAAACGGTGGAAGTGCGTGATCTGGTCGACGGCATCGCCGCCGATGTGCCGATGTGGCCGGACTTCGAAGAGGGTTGGAAGGTGTCGCGCGTGCTGGACGCCATTGCGCTCTCACACCGGGAAGGCCGCTGGCTGAACGTGAACGATATTGTCTGAAGAGGTATCAACGTGGAAAAGCAGTTTGATGTGATATGCATGGGCCGCGTGGCGGTTGACCTCTACAGTCAGCAGATAGGTGCGCGTCTGGAAGATGTTTCCAGTTTTGCTAAATACCTTGGCGGCTCGTCAGGTAATGTGGCTTACGGCACGGCGCGCCAGGGGCTGCGCTCGTCAATGCTGGCGCGCGTGGGTGACGAGCATATGGGCCGTTTTCTGCGCGAAGAATTACACCAGGTAGGATGCGATACCAGCCACCTGATAACGGATAAAGAACGCCTGACGGCGCTGGTACTACTCGGCATTAAAGACCGGGACACCTTTCCTCTCATTTTTTACCGTGACAACTGCGCGGATATGGCGATTGTCGCCAGCGATGTGGATGAACAGTACATCGCGTCTGCTCGCTGTCTGGCCATCACCGGGACCCATCTTTCTCACCCGCAAACCCGCGACGCGGTGCTGACCGCGCTCGAATATGCCCGCCGTCACGGTGTGCGTACGGCACTGGATATCGACTATCGCCCGGTGCTATGGGGGCTGACCTCATTAGGCGACGGCGAAACCCGCTTTATTGCCGCCGAGCAGGTAACGCGTCAGTTGCAGGACGTACTGCATCTTTTTGATGTGATTGTCGGTACCGAGGAGGAGTTTCATATTGCCGGTGGCAGCACCGATACGCTGCAGGCGCTGGCACAGGTACGGGCAGTGAGTAAGGCGACGCTGGTCTGCAAACGTGGGGCGCTCGGCTGTTCGGTATACACCGACGCCATTCCACCGCGACTGGATGACGGCCTGACGGTGACCGGCGTGCGCGTGGAGGTGCTCAACGTGCTGGGCGCGGGCGATGCGTTTATGTCCGGCCTGCTGCGTGGCTACCTTAACGATGAAGGCTGGGAGCAGGCCTGTCGCTATGCTAACGCCTGCGGCGCACTGGTGGTATCGCGCCACGGTTGTGCCCCGGCTATGCCGAGCAAACTGGAGCTGGATGATTATTTATCTCGGGCTGACACGGTGCCACGCCCGGATATCGACCCGCGTCTTAACCATCTGCACCGCGTCACGACGCGTCGTCGGGAATGGCCGGAACTGTGCGTGATGGCCTTCGATCACCGCAGCCAGCTTGAAGAGATGGCCTTGCAGTGTGGCGCTTCGCTAAAACGCATCCCGGCACTAAAACAGCTGATCTTACAGGCCAGCCGGGAAGCGGCGAGTTGCGCCGGGCTGGATGGCAAAGCCGGGCTGTTGTGCGACGGCACGTTTGGTCAGGATGCGCTGAATGCCATCACCGGTGAAGGGTGGTGGATAGGCCGCCCCATCGAACTGCCGGGCTCGCGTCCGCTGGAGATGGAGCACGGCAATATCGGCACGCAACTGATCAGCTGGCCGCAGGAACACGTGGTGAAATGCCTGGTCTTTTTCCATCCGGAAGATGCTCACGCCCTGCGTCTGGAGCAGGAGCAAAAAGTCGCGGAGGTGTACCACGCGTGCTGCCAGTCCGGGCATGAACTGCTGCTGGAAGTGATCCTGCCCGCCAGCATGCCACGCAGCGATGAGCTCTATCTGCGGGCCATTTCCCGCTTTTATAACCTGGGGATTTACCCCGACTGGTGGAAGCTACCGCCGCTCTCTTCTGCGGGCTGGACGGCGCTGAGCGAGATCATTGCGCGTCGCGATCCGCACTGCCGTGGGGTAGTCATTTTAGGGCTTGATGCGCCGGCCGATCAGCTCCGTGCTGATTTCAAAGCCGCTGCGGGTCAGGCGCTGGTAAAAGGGTTTGCCGTGGGACGGACATTATTTGGCGATGCCTCCCGCGCCTGGCTGAAACACGATATCGACGATGCGCAGCTGGTGGCGCGTATTCGGGACAACTACCTGCAGCTTATCGCCTGGTGGCGCGAGCGCGGACACGCATAATTCAGGAGAAGAGAATGACGGTACAATTAGGCATTAATCCACTGACATGGACCAACGACGATCTTCCTTCACTCGGTGCTGAGACGTCGCTTGATACCTGTCTAAGCGAAGGCAAAGAGGCCGGGTTTGCCGGGTTCGAGCTAGGTAATAAATTCCCGCGTGAAGCGCGCTTGCTGGGGCCGATCCTGCAACGCCACGACCTGCAGCTGGTTTCCGGCTGGTATTCCGGTCGTCTGCTGGAGCGCAGCGTGGAGGAAGAAATTGCCGCCGTACAGTCACACCTGACGCTGCTACGTGAGCTGGGTGCGAAGGTGCTGGTGTTCGCTGAAGTGAGCGGCTGTATTCATGGCGAGCAGCAGACGCCGGTTCATCTGCGTCCGCGATTCCCGCAGGAGCGCTGGCAGGAATACGGTGAGAAGCTGACCGAGTTTGCCCGCTATACCCAGCAGCAGGGCGTACAGATTGCCTATCATCACCATATGGGGACAGTGATTGAGTCCGCTGAGGATGTGGATAATCTGATGACGCATACTGGCAATGAGGTGGGATTGCTGCTGGATACCGGCCATCTGACATTTGCCGGTGCAGACCCGCTGGCGGTGGCGCAGCGCTGGGCATCACGTATTAATCATGTTCACTGCAAAGATGTGCGTGCCGACGTGCTGGCCGACGTGAAAAACCGTAAAACCAGCTTCCTCGACGCGGTCCTGAGCGGCGTCTTCACCGTGCCAGGCGACGGTTGCGTGGACTACCCGCCGATAATGGCGCTGCTAAAGGCAAATCAGTATCAGGGTTGGCTGGTGGTGGAGGCAGAGCAGGATCCGGCTATTGCGCATCCGCTGACCTATGCACGTCTGGGCTATAACAATCTTAGCCGTCTGGCGCGGGATGCCGGGCTTATCTGAGGAGGCGACATGTCACGTTTATTATCACCCTGGCAGCCGCCGAACGTGCAAGGGCGTACCCAGTCGGTGACGCCGGAAGGGGCGGGCTGGGGATATGTGGGCTTTGAGGCGTATGAACTGGCGGAGGGGCAGCAGTTGACGCTGCCCGCCGTCAGCGAAGAACGTTGTCTGGTGCTGGTGGCCGGACGCGCGACCATCAGCACGCCAGGGGCAACGTTTACCGACATCGGCGAGCGTATGAGCCCCTTTGAGCGCATCAAGCCGTGGGCGGTTTACGTGACCTCTCAGGAGGCTGTACAGGTCACCGCGCTGACGACGCTTGAGCTGGCGGTGTGCGCTGCGCCGGGGAAGGGCACGTACCCGACACGACTGATCGCCCCGCAGGATATCGACGGTGAAGCGCGCGGCAAGGGAAATAACCAGCGCTATGTGCATAACATTCTGCCGCAAGACAAACCTGCCGACAGCATGCTGGTGGTCGAGGTCTGGACCAATGAGGGATGCACCAGTTCGTACCCGAGCCATAAGCACGATACCGACAATCCCCCACAGGAAACCTATCTTGAGGAGACGTACTACCATCGCCTCAACCCGGAGCAGGGGTTCTGCATGCAGCGGGTGTATACCGACGACCGGACGCTCGATGAGTGTATGGCAGTCTACAACCGCGATGTGGTGATGGTGCCGAAGGGCTATCATCCGGTGGCCACCCTGGCAGGCTATGACAGTTACTACCTGAACGTGATGGCCGGTCCGGTGCGTCAATGGATGTTCACCTGGGAAGATGACCATGCATGGATTAACAGCGATTATCCTGCGGATAAATAGGGGAATGAGTTTGGTGATTATGGTTATCAGCGAACGTTAGTTGCTTTTATTCTCTGGAAAATCTGTTTATTGGGTCATTGTCTTGGATCCTAGAGCAATGACATGATCGGTGCAAAAAGCTGCCATTGCCGGGTTTCCATAGTTTTAGGCACCTCAAAAACAATAAAGCTTTATGAGGTGCCTAACAAGGTGCCTAAAAGGTTCGGATTTAATTAGTTGGCATCAGACTTCGCGGGACAAACTGAGGGCACAAAAAAGCCCGCAGGGCTTACGCCGTGCGGGCTCTTAGGACTTCATCGGATGACTCTGGTAATCACCGATGGAGAATTTTGGTGGGCTGGCGGGAGTTGAACCCGCGTCCGAAATTCCTACATACCATTTTTAGCCTAATAAAAACATACATTTACTTTTAAAATCATCACGTTATTGTTTTTTGTATTTGTCGGGTTTTATGTGATTTTAAGTCTGTGCCGCCAAAGTGCCGCCATAAATTAACGGTTCCAGTTGAGATTGTGAAGCGGGTTTTTTGTCACTGCATCTTCCAGGTGGTCGGGTGCGAAGTGGGCGTAAATCATTGTCATTTTAATATCGGCGTGGCCCAGAATATCGCGCAGTACCAGTATATTTCCGCCGTTCATCATAAAATGACTGGCGAAAGTATGGCGCAGAACGTGGGTGCATTGGCCCTCTGGCAAGTCAATGCTTGCCCGCTTGACTGCACGCTCAAAGGCTTTTCTGCATGGCGTGAATAACTTCCCTCGGTTCTTTGGTAACTCGTCATACAGCGCCTGAGATATAGGAACCGTTCGGTTTTTCTTGCCCTTTGTTTTGGTGTAGGTGATTCGGTATTTAGATAACTGATGGCCCTGCAGGTTTTCGGCTTCACTCCAGCGGGCGCCGGTAGCTAAGCAGATTTTTGCAATCATGAGCAGGCTGGGGTTTTCTGAATCAGCGCAGGCATCCAGCAGGCGTTTAATTTCTTCCGGCGCCAGGAACGCCAGTTCCCCCTCTGCGATTTTAAATGTTGGAAGCCCGGCGAGTGGGTTGGGGGCTGACCAGTGGCCCAGCTTTTTCAGCGTGCCAAAAACTGATGATAGGTTGCGTTGTTCAAGGTTTACCGTGCGGGGCTTAACTGGCGACATAGGCAAGCCATCTTCATTTTTGACTTCACCTTTTAGGCGTGCTTCACGGTATTTTGTAAAGTCACCGGCAGTCAGCTCCGAGGCAATGGGATCACCCAGGCCATTACAAATAATGTTAAGTTTTGCCATCAGGCGCTTGGGGTCAGCAAGAGTCTGTCCGTAAAGTGAATGCCACTGCTTAATTACTTCTGACAATTGGCGCCGATCATCCTTTTCGCCTAGCCATGGCTTTTTGTTCACTTCATCCATTGTGAAGTTTTCGAATGCTATGGCCTCGCCTTTCGTCGCAAATTGCTTGCGCACGCGCTTGCCATCGCGCCCGCTAGGGTAGCACTCACACAACCATTTCCCGTTTGGCTGTTTTCTGATGGTCATATCAAAGGCTCTTAATAACTTTTAAGACGTGGCCTACAACCTCGATATCATCCAGGCTGCACTCAAAAGATGATTCATCTTGATGAACTACCAATCTGTTTCCGGGGATACGGGTTAACTTCACAATACTTTTTATTCCATCAATATCGACCAACCACACCCCATTTACTGGTGGTGTTTGGCTGCGATCCACTAGGTATGAATCACCACCGGTATTTACTAAGAGTAAGTTACTGGAATTGGAAGGAAGCAAGCTGCTGTCAATGATTGCTTTACCTGTATCCACCAAAGAGCCGCTAGAAAGTGTCACTTTGTCAATTTCGGGAGAAACAAGGTCAGAAAGGTGTTTAACTTTGCCGGAGTTCACGAAATTGATATCTTTTTGCATGTCAATGTTTGAACCCGGCTCGCCTTGCCCTGTGGTAAGCCAGAGTAAAGAAACGCCTGTCTCAAGAGCGCACTGAATTACCCATTCTGCAGGGAAACTATCTCTTAAGTATCTGTTTGCCATGGTGCTTTTAGATGCGCCAAGATGGTCGCACAATTGCTGTCTTGATTTGAAATCGTAGGCTGCCATTAGCCTATGGATGGCCTCTCTACCCCCGGTGTTCTCGCCTGTCTTTACCTGTATCATTTTTTAATCCTATTGACGTATCAAATATTGGATCGTAGTATCTTTTCGTATCAACTCTTGAATCGTATAAAACAAGATAAAACGACGTAAACCAAACCTTAACCGAGAGATACTGCACTATGAGCACTGATATTTCAATTCGTGTACCAAAAGTGATAGCGACGCCAGCCGAGTTTGCTAAGTGGGAAGGGTATTCCCGTGGTTCTGTTTATCAGATGATTCATAACGGTAAATTGGCTAACTACATTGAAAAGAAAGAAAAAAACAAAGGCCGCGTATTCATCCTTTACCTTAAGTACAAAAAAGACCAAGCAAGCAAAAACATGGACAAGTCTGCATTCAATTACAACGTTGTAGTTGGTTGTTAAGTTCAATTATGTGAACTTTTGAGGTATGAAACATGTTTGATTATAAGATTTCCAAACATCCGCATTTTGATGAAGCCTGCCGGGCTTTCTCGCTGCGTCACAACATGGCGAAGCTGGCAGAACGCGCAGGAATGAATGTCCAGACGCTGCGCAACAAGCTGAACCCGGAGCAACCGCATCAACTTACCCCGCCGGAGATCTGGCTGCTGACTGATATCACAGAAGACTCAACGCTGGTTGACGGTTTTCTGGCTCAAATCCATTGCCTGCCGTGCGTGCCATTGAATGAAGTGGCAAAAGAGAAGCTGCCGCATTACGTCATGAGCGCTACTGCTGAAATCGGACGTGTTGCTGCCGGTGCCGTATCGGGTGATGTGAAAACCACCGCAGGCCGCCGCGATGTTATCAGCAGCATTAACTCTGTTACTCGTCTGATGGCACTGGCTGCCGTTTCGATGCAGGCGCGTTTACAGGCTAACCCGGCGATGGCAAGCGCGGTGGATACCGTGACGGGCCTCGGCGCTTCGTTTGGTCTGATCTGAGGTGGTTATGCTGACTAAAGAACCCTCTTTTGCGTCACTTCTCATAAAGCAAAGCCCGGCAATGCACTACGGTCACGGCTGGATCATGGGGAAGGATGGCAAACGCTGGCACCCGTGCCGCTCTCAGGATGAACTGCTGGCTGACCTGTCCACAACCAAACAGGGGAAATCATGGCTATTGAAGGCGCTGCAGCGACTGTCCCATTAAGCCCCGGTAAAAGGCTGGACGCATTGAATCATATTGCGGAATTGAGAGCTAAAGTGTTTGGCCTGAATATTGAGCCGGAGCTTGAAAGGTTTATTAAAGATATGCGCGATCCACGCGACGTAAATAATAAACAGAATGAGCGGGCACTGGCAGCCATTTTTTATATGGCAAAAATTCCGGCAGAACGTCACGGCGTCAATATTAGTGATCTGACTACTGACGAAAAGCGGGAACTGGTGAAAGCAATGAATCATTTTCGTGCAGTGGTGAGCTTATTTCCCAAACGGCTAACCATGCCGAATTAATCCACAACAGAAATTAATGGCGTAAACCCGCCGGGCTTCTTATTGCCCAAATTCAGGAGAAACAACTATGCGAAATATTGAAACCCGTACCACTAAAACCGGACCAGATGATGCTGGTCTCAACCTGTTGCTGACTGAGGCACGCAAAGAAGAACGCCGGGGACGCGCAGATGTGATGGCTGCGCGTCTGGATTCTTTAGCTGCTCGTATCGTGTCACGTCAGCTTAACCACACGGAAGCGGCTGAGCTGCTGCGTCAGGAAGCTGTGAAGATTCAGAACGAAGCGCAGGAGATCCACTGATGGCTGATTCAATGGACCTTGTACAGCAGCGCGTTGAAGAAGAACGCCCGCGCCATATCCACACCGCCCGCAATAAAACGCCGGGCGTTTCCCGTGTTCTCTGCATTGATTGCGATGCGCCGATCCCGCCAGCTCGCCGCCGCGCCATTCCGGGCGTGCAGTGCTGCGTCACTTGTCAGGAAATCGCAGAGCTGAAAGGCAAACACTACAACGGGGGTGCTGTATGAGCACTATTCTGAAATGGGCGGGAAATAAAACCTCCATCATGCCGGAACTGATTAAGCATCTTCCTGCTGGCACGCGACTGGTTGAACCTTTCGCGGGTTCATGCGCTGTAATGATGGCGACAGACTATCCTCATTATCTTGTCGCGGATATTAACCCAGACCTGATAAATCTTTTTAAGCATATTGCATTTGACTGCGAGAAATTTATTTCAAATTCAAAAGGATTCTTTTCAGGCACAAATAGCGCTGAGTCTTATTACAACATCCGTCAGGATTTTAATCATTCGGCTGAAACCACCGATTTCTGGAAAGCTGTATTTTTCCTTTATCTTAATCGCCATGGTTATCGTGGGTTGTGCCGCTATAATTTGAGCGGTCATTTTAATGTCCCTTACGGTAATTATAAAAATCCGTATTTTCCTGAAAGTGAAATACGCGCTTTTGCAGAAAAGGCTCAACGCGCAACGTTTATCTGTGCCAGCTATGACGAAACACTGGCGCTGCTGCAGGCTGGTGATGTTGTTTATTGTGATCCGCCATACGATGGCACATTTAGCGGTTATCACACTGCCGGTTTTACAGAAGACGATCAGTATCATCTGGCGTCTATTCTTGAGCGCCGGTCATCAGAAGGTCATCCGGTTATCGTGTCCAACAGCGACACGTCCCTGACCCGTTCGCTTTATCG
>OJJJ01000502.1_pt1 | contig 18238 bp, 17 predicted proteins | sample 1596311 | NCBI WGS metagenome assembly OJJJ01 (sample SAMEA4350140, study PRJEB24818) | metagenome | biome: human; feature: gut; material: faeces | place: Denmark | collected 2013-09 | reverse complement strand
GCGCGGTAATCCTGGGTTCTACTCTGCTGGCAGGTTGCTCCAGCAATGCTAAAATCGATCAGCTGTCTTCTGACGTTCAGACTCTGAACGCTAAAGTTGACCAGCTGAGCAACGACGTGAACGCAATCCGTTCCGACGTTCAGGCTGCTAAAGATGACGCAGCACGCGCTAACCAGCGTCTGGACAACCAGGCTACTAAATACCGTAAGTAATAGTACCTGTTAATAAAATGGCGCACATTGTGCGCCATTTTTTTTGCCTTCGTCAAACGGCTATTGCGTCACTTTCTCCCCTTCCTCTTCCGCAACCGCCGTTGACACACGACTGTTCTGTACCGATAACACAGGGTTACTGGCGGACGGGCCATTATCTGCCGACACAGCAACCGGAATGCCCGCCCGACGTGACAACGCTTTATCAATAAGCGCTTTATCACTCCCCGTCTGGGAAACAAACGCGGCAAACTCTGCGGAATGCGTAATTGGCGCAACCTGAGGGTTTTCCCCTTCAACCTGTGCCAGAGGGCGGTGAACTTCAATATAGCGTTTACCGTCAGGCTCCACGGAGAACTTCACCGGTTCATTAATGATCTGCACCCGCGTACCGACGCGTACCTGCCCGAACAGCGCCTTGATGTCCGGCGCATTCATGCGCATACAACCGGAGCTGACACGCAGCCCGACGCTGTCCGGCGCGCTGGTCCCGTGAATGAGATATTCCCCATTCCCGATGCCTAAACGCAATGCATAGCGCCCCAGCGGGTTATTTGGCCCTGCGGGCACCACCGGGGGCAGTTTGATGCCCTGTGCCAGTGAGCGCGCCCTGATGCCCGCTGTTGGCGTCCAGGTTGGGTTAGGGATTTTCTGACTCACGCGGGTAGTTGATACCGGCGTTTCCAGCCCAAGCTGCCCGATCCCCAGCGGGTAAACCTGAACGCTATTTTCACCTGGCGGGAAGTAATAGAGCCGCAGTTCTGCCAGGTTCACCACAATGCCCTCGCGCGGTGTATCCGGCAGTAGCATCTGAGACGGAATCGTTATCACCGTTCCCGGCGCAGGATTGACCGGCGCAATGGTATTATTGGTTTCAAGAACAAGCTGTGCTGCGGTATTAAACCGACGGGCAATGGTTTGTAGCTTATCGTCGCCTTCCTGAATGGTGTAGGTTTGATTTTGACCAATAAGACGGCTGCCCTCAGGCGGCAAAGGGTAATCTACCGCTCTGGCTGAATTAAGAGCACCGAGCGAACCAAGCAGTACCAGGGTTATAAAAGACGCGCGCTTCATGCTGAGATTCCTTATTCACTGACAGAACGTCAGAAAGCTGAAAAACCAGCGAGGCAGAAACCACCTCGCGAAACAGAATGAATGCTGTCTTTTAAGTCTAGCTAAGGATTGCGGCTTTAGCGCGAATCGCGCGGATCATCGCTTCCAGCCCCTGGGAGCGGGACGGAGTGAGGTGTTGGGTTAGCGCCATTTTTTCAAACCACGGGCGCACATCAAACGTGGCAATGTCCTGCGCCGTCATCTGGTGATACAGAATAAACACAACGGCAATCAGCCCTTTCACAATTGCGGCATCGCTGTCGCCCTGTAATTCCATCACACCGTTTTTGTCAGGTTGCATCACGATCCACACCTGGCTCTGGCAGCCCTGAATAATATTATCCGGGTTATGCGCCTCTTCACTGAGCGGCGGCAGACGCTGCCCAAGCTCAATGATATAGAGGTACTTCTCTTCCCAGTTTGCGCAACGCCCAAAATTACGCAACAGTTTCTCTTTATCCGGCAACTCTGCCATCTCTTGCCTCTCGTTAGCCCAGCAGCTGGTGAATGCGTTTTAGTCCCGCCACCAGTCTGTCGACCTCTTCCGTTGTGTTGTACATCACCAGCGATGCGCGGCACATCGCCGGAACCTGGTAAAACGCCATCAGCGGCATAGCGCAGTGGTGTCCGGTACGCACGGCCACGCCGTAGTTATCAAGGAAACTGCCCACATCATAAGCATGGTGTTTACCCAGATTAAATGCTATTACACCCTGTCGCTCTGCAGGACCGTATAACGTAAGATCCGGCACGCCGGCCAGCTCCTGCAATGCGTAATGCATCAGCTGCTGTTCGTATTCCTGAATGGCGTCCAGACCCATCGCGGAGACGTAAGAGACCGCCGCGCCAAGCCCAATAATACCGCCCGTGTTTGGTGTGCCCGCCTCAAAACGCCACGGCGCACGCGCGTAGGTGGTGCCTTCGGTCAGGCTGACGGTGGCAATCATCGAACCGCCCCCTTCCCACGGCGGCATAGCCTGCAGAATATCTTCTTTGACGTACAACACGCCAATACCGGTAGGCCCGTAGAGCTTATGGCCGGAGAAAACATAGAAATCACAGTCCAGCGCCTGCACGTCGACCGCGTGGTGCATCACCGCCTGCGCACCATCAATCAGCACCTTCGCGCCCGCCTGATGAGCCTTCTCAATAATCTCTGCCACCGGGTTTTCAGTGCCCAGCACGTTAGAGACCTGGGTCACCGCCACCAGCCGCGTGTGTTCATCCAGCAACGCGTCGAGTTGATCAAGCTGCAGCGTCCCGTCGACGTTAAGCGGGATCACCCTCAGTTCGGCACCCACACGCTCACAGAGCATCTGCCAGGGCACGATATTGGCATGGTGTTCCATCCGGGTGATGATGATGTTATCGCCCGCGTGTACCTGCGCGTTGCCCCAGCTGTTAGCGACCAGGTTGATCCCCTCCGTGGTCCCGCGCACAAACACCAGCTCTTCCGGCGAGCGCGCATTGAGGAAAGCGGCAAGCTGGGTGCGCACGTTTTCCATACGCTGAGTCGCCTCGGCGCTCAGCGTATGAATACCGCGATGCACCGCCGCATAGCCGTGGCGGTAAAACTCCGCTTCGGCGTCCACCACCTGGTTTGGTTTCTGCGCGCTGGCAGCACTGTCGAGATAGGCCAGCGGCAGACCGTTCACTTCTCGGGTCAGAACCGGAAAATCTGCCCGGACTTTCTCTACGGGAAAACTCATGCTTCGCCTCCAAGACGCCGGCCTATGCGGGCCAGCACCTGCTGTTTTAACGCCTCATCGCTCAGCGCTTCCGTCAGCTCTGCCGCAAAGGCATAGATGATCATCTTCTGCGCGGCCTGCCTGTCGATACCGCGCGAGCGCAGATAGAACATCTGTTCGTCATCAATGCGCCCGACCGTCGCGCCGTGGCTGCATTTCACGTCGTCGGCGTAGATCTCCAGCTGCGGTTTGGTGTCCACTTCCGCCAGACGCCCCAACAGCAGGTTGTTGTTGGTCATCTGCCCGTCGGTTTTGATGGCGTGCTGCGCCACGTTAATCAGGCCGTTAAACACCGCGCGGCCTTTGTCACTGACAATGGTTTTATGCAGCTGGCGGCTGTTGCAATACCCTTTGTTGTGCTCAAGCCAGGTGCGCGTATCACACACTTCCGAGTTGACCGGCATCGCCAGGCTGTTGATGCGCAGCGTAGTATTTTCACCGTTCAGCTGCGTACTGGTGTTGTGTCGCAGCACGGCATCACCCAGCAGGAAGCTGTGGCTGTACGCCGCAGCGTCCTGCCCCAGCACAATGTCATTATGGGCGAAGTGGTGGCTCAGCGGGTTTTCAAATGCCAGCTTGATATGGTGAAGCTGGGCATTGGCGGCCACATTCATCGTCAGACGTGCGCCCGTGAAATGGCGGGTATCATTGAGGCTGACATAATGCTCCATCACCGTCGCCTCCGCCCCTTCGGCCAGCTCAAGGTGATGGCGATAGTGCGCCGTATTGATCTCGCCACCGTCCAGCCCCTGAGTGATGTGCATTAACAGCAGCGGTTTCGCCGGACGCTGGTTACGCTTCACATGGATATGCGTCACGCTCTGCGCCAGGCTTTCTGTGAGATGCAGGAACACCTCAGGCTGAACGGCAGCAGTCAGCCGCTGGCGGTCGTCGTTAATGGTAATCTCAAACCCACTCTCCCGCGTGTTGTCGCTCAGCTCCGCCCGGAACTGTCCGTCGACAAACACCAGGCGCACGGCATCCACGTTAAGCGCCAGCGCATCACGCTGGGCCGGGCTGATATCCGCCAGCCGCGTCACAAACTCGCCGTTCAGCAGGCCATCAAGCGGCGTGTATTTCCAGTTCTCATGCTTACGCGTCGGCAGGCCGAGGCGCAACAGTTGCTGAAGGTGCTGCTGAGCCTGCTCAGAGCGTGTTTCACCCTGCGCTTCAAACAGGCGGTGCCATTGCTGGAGTGCATTACTGCTGTTCGGTAAGCCAGCCATAGCCCTGCTCCTCCAGTTGTTTGACCAGGGTAAAATCGCCGGACTTCACAATACGCCCCTGATAGAGCACGTGGACATGATCCGGTTTGATATAGTCCAGGATACGCTGGTAGTGGGTGACGATGATAAACGAGCGTTTGCCGTCGCGCAGGGAGTTGACGCCATCGGCGACAATCTTCAGCGCATCAATATCCAGACCAGAATCGGTCTCATCGAGAATGCAAAGCTCAGGTTCGAGTACTGCCATCTGCAGGATGTCGTTACGCTTTTTCTCACCACCGGAGAAACCAACGTTGACCGAGCGGGTCAGCAGGTCTTCCGGCATTTTCAGCAGCTTGATCTTCTCTTCCATTAAATCCTGAAAATCAAAACGATCCAGCGCCTCCAGGCCACGATACTTACGCACCGCATTCAGGGCGGTTTGCAGGAAGAACTGGTTGCTGACGCCGGGAATTTCCACCGGATACTGGAAGGCCATAAAGATGCCCTCGCCCGCACGATCTTCAGGAGACATCTCCAGCAGATCTTTGCCGTTAAACTCCACCGTTCCACTGGTGACTTCGTAATCCTCGCGCCCTGCCAGCGTCGCTGAAAGCGTACTTTTCCCTGAGCCATTCGGCCCCATAATGGCGTGAACTTCACCTGGTTTGACGTCAAAATTGAGGCCGCGCAGGATCGCTTTGTCTTCCACGCTTACCTGTAAATCTTTAATGCTTAACATGTGCTTTCCTTAACCGACGCTGTGTTCAAGACTAATGGCGAGGAGTTTTTGTGCTTCAACGGCGAATTCCAGCGGCAGTTCAGAGAACACATCCTTACAGAAGCCGTTCACAATCATCGAAATGGCATCTTCTTCGCTGATGCCGCGCTGCAGGCAGTAGAAGAGCTGATCTTCACCGATACGCGACGTGGTCGCCTCGTGTTCTAGCTGGGCGCTATTATTGCGGCACTCCACATACGGGAAGGTATGTGCACCGCAGTCCGCGCCAATCAGCATGGAGTCACACTGGGTAAAGTTACGCGCATTGGTGGCCGTTGGCATGATCTTAACCAGCCCACGATAGCTGTTCTGGCTGTGCCCGGCGGAGATCCCTTTTGAGATGATGGTCGATTTGGTGTTTTTACCAATGTGGATCATCTTAGTACCGGTATCGGCCTGCTGACGGCCGCTGGTCAGCGCCACTGAGTAAAACTCACCGATGGAGTTATCACCACGCAGAATGCAGCTCGGGTATTTCCAGGTGATGGCGGAGCCGGTTTCTGACTGAGTCCAGGACATCTTGCTGTTTTCACCTTCGCACAGCGCACGTTTGGTCACGAAGTTCAGAATACCGCCGGTGTTACCATCGCCAGGGAACCAGTTCTGCACCGTGGAGTATTTCACCTCGGCGTCTTTGTGAATGATGACTTCAACCACCGCCGCGTGGAGCTGGTAGCTGTCACGAACCGGCGCAGAGCAGCCTTCGATGTAGCTGACGTAGCTGCCTTCATCGGCCACCAGAATGGTACGTTCGAACTGGCCAGTTTTCTCGGCGTTAATGCGGAAATAGGTGGACAGCTCCATCGGGCAACGCACGCCTTTCGGCACGTAGATAAAGGTGCCGTCAGATGCCACTGCGGCGTTAAGCGCCGCAAAGAAGTTGTCATTACTCGGCACCACCGTACCAATATACTTTTTCACCAGTTCCGGGTGATCGTGGATCGCTTCGCCAAAGGAACAGAAAATGATCCCCTGCTCTGCCAGCTTTTCACGATAGGTTGTCGCGACCGATACGGAGTCAAAAATGGCGTCCACCGCCACCTCTTTCCCTTCTCGCACCGGCACACCGAGCTGGTTAAACGCTTCTTCAACCTCTTTGCTCAGGAAGCTGTTCTCAGCGCCGGTCTGCTGAACCGCTCCCGGCTGCGAGGCGCAGGTATCGTCACAGCTCCCGCAGGAGGGCGCGGAGTAGTAACTGTAATCCTGGTAATTCAGTTTGTCGTAGTGTGCTTTCAGCCAGTGCGGCTCCTCCATTTCCAGCCACGCGCGGAAAGCGCTGAGGCGGAATTCAAGCATCCACTCCGGCTCATTACGTTTAGCCGAGATCGCACGAACGACATCTTCGTTAATGCCTTTCGCCAGTTCATCGGTCTGCAGCTGCGTGAAGAACCCTTCTTTATAGTTAAGGTGTCCGCCGCTCCAGGTGTTCACATCACTCGTTGCTTCAGTATTACGAGACATAGTACCGCCTATACCCCAAAACTTTCGCCGCAGCCGCATTCGTTCTGGGCTTTCGGGTTATGGAATTTGAATAACTGGTTTAAACCTTCACGAACATAGTCGACTTCCGTTCCGTCGATAAACGGCATCGCCTGCAGCGCAACATAGAGTTTCGCGCCATCGGTCTCGAACACCAGATCATCCTTTTCAGGCTCAGTCACGGTATCAAGAACGTAGCCGAAACCCGCGCAGCCTGTCTGCTTCACGCCCAAACGCACGCCGAGGATGTCGGGCTTTTTTGCCACCAGTTCGTGGATATGCGCCGCAGCCGCAGGCGTGAGGGTTAAACCACGCCAGGCAAAATCGGCCGGATTAAAGGTTTCTGATTGCAGTTCCATAGGTCCACCTCATCTGTTAAGCCACCAGGGCATAACACCATGTTAGTGATAACGATTATCACTTCAACCCCCAGACAGCAGGGGCTTTCGGCTAATTCGCCCTTTTTGGCTACTTTTATTAAGCATAGACCCTGTCACGCGATGCTGACGGGAAGGATGTAATTGTTCAATGCATTGATTAATAATGCATTTGACTGCAGGAGTGGCATGAATCTGGTGAAAAATAAAATATGCATCGGAAATGCCTATTTTTGAGATAGATTTTGTACTTCCAATGCGGGCAGAAGAAATTAAAAAGGCCCTTCCGGGCCCTTTATGTTCTTGCGTGGAAGGAGACTGAAAAACCCTGTTCCCGCCAGTAATCCAGCAACTCCTGCTGACGAGGCGTAGGGGATTTTCCCGTCCAGACAAAGATTTTTTGCCCTGGAAAGAGTTCAGGGCGCGGAGAATCAATGGGCTCTGCCAGCACATCAATATGCCAGCCCTTATGCGCCAGACGAGCGGCCTCAAGCCACAGGTGCGTGCGATCGTCACACTCCCAACCGATCAGCAGGGCATCTTTCCCGGCTTTTTTTCGCGACTCTGCCAGGCTTGTGACGGCGAATTCAATCAGCACACCATCGAGCAGGCTCGCCATATGACGCACCGTGTTCTGATCCTGGCTTATTCGCTGACGAACGGGGATGATAATGTTATCGATAAGCGCATCCGTCGCATGATCGCGGCGGAATTCACCGATTTTGGCACGCAGTTTTGCCGGGCTGGCGTAACGCACAACGGACAGCATCTCTTCCTGAAATGACACCCAGTTTCCCTGCGTGATGACGTCTTTGTTTTCCAGCAAGGCTTTCACCTTGCCAACCGAGACGCCACTTTTCATGAGGCGCTTGATCTCTTCAATGCGCAGGATATCTTCATCGTCGAATTGACGATGTCCCCCTTCGCTGCGCTGTGGCTTCAACAATCCATAACGGCGCTGCCAGGCACGCAGCGTAACGGGGTTGATACCGCATCGTTCGGCCACTTCGCCGATACTGTAATAGGCCATTAACTCCCTCACGCTCAGAACTTCCATACCTAACTAAGCCAACCTTATCAGATTGTACAAACCATTTGTATAACTAAGACCTCATTTTGAAACAAGTGAATGGCGTACAAACCATTCACTCTGTTTATGTATTGTTGTATAAATTCAGCCGTAGGTACAGCTACCTCTGAAGAGTTATGTACAAGTTTCTCAGGAATCGAATTTTTTCTCTGGCCAGGCAATGGCAGGAACGGCCCCTTGTCGCGGGCTGGCAAACAGGTGCCCCTGGAACTGGGAAATCCCTGCAGATTCCAGCCACATCCACTCTTCTGCCAGCTCTACGCCGACAGCACAAACCTGAATTTCCAGGGAAATACAGCACTGAATTATCGCCTGAATTATCGCCTGTCGCGGGCCGCTCTTATGCACATTGGCGATCAAATCACGATTAATTTTGATTCTGTCCGGCTGAAATTGCGCCAGTAGTTGCAGCCCGGCAAACCCGGCACCAAAGTGATCGATCGCCACGCTGATGCCAGCGCTTTTCAGCTGCCTGACTGCGCTGGTAAAGTCATCGAAGCGAGAGATCGCCTCACTCTCCGTAAACTCCACAACAATCTGTTCTGGTACAAAGCCATTTGCTTCAATGGCATTGAGCAGAAAATCTACGGCATTGGGAACATTGACCAGCGTCATAGGCAGCAGATTGATAGACAACGTCTGCCCCTGCAAACCCAGCGCACTGGCCATCGACAACGCCACTTGCTTGCTCTTCAGATCCGACTCATAGACAACATCACGAGGCAGGTTTTCAAAATAGATCTCTGGCGATTCACCGGACGGAGTGCGAACCAGCGCCTCCCAGGAGACAACCTGCTGCATAAACGGGTCCACTATCGGTTGAAATGCAAAGCTGCAGTTCGCCCCTTTTGCCACGACTTCAGGCTGCGCGGATAACGGCGTCTCTTCAGAGATAAAGTCCCAGGAGTCCGCAGGCGGCAGCTCAAAATAGTTGGCTTTTTCTGTGGCCTCTACAAAAGTGCGGAAAAACTGCAGAGGGCGATCGTTATATGCCATCTGATATTTCGTTGTACTTCTGTCGAGCACCTGCTGCAAAACTTCATTTCTGTCGAACTGACGTAAATCAAAAAGCTCCATTCCCACGTTGCCAAAACGTCGGGTGGGGCCGTGATCGCTCAGCAGTTCCACGACATTGTGATGTCTCGGATCGTGGCAAATCTGCTGGTAGATAGCCGTGACGTTTTCAACAGGCCCTTCAAGCAACTGAAAAAAATGTGTGCCGTTGAACAGCAAGATCCCCGTGACATCGGCTTGCCGGTTTTTACTGTTTGCAGCAGCTACCATTTCTTCCAGCGCTTTCACCGGAACGTCCTCGCAGATGTGACTGCGGTAAATGATGGTTGTTAGCATGCTATTCCTGGGGGTTATGGGGTCAGCCACGACATTTACGTGGGTAAAGCTATTTTATAGCACATTACCTGGCTAACAAATAATTTACATCTCAAGGCCTTACGCCCTACCCGGTGCTTCTCCTTCCGCTTGTACAATTCTGCATCAATGGAACAGGCTGTACAATATATCCTGCGACATACGCAACAAACAATCTCAATATAACCAATTGAAATATAAATATTTTATAAAATATATTATAGAAAAAGTGAAAAATTGTACATTTTAAATGTACAGATTTGAAAATTGTGTATACCTTAAATGTAACGTTACTGATTACGGATATTTACAGGAGCGAAACATGCAACAGAACGGTTACGCCGCAGATTCAGCAACAGCGATTGCGCAATATTTTGAGAAAACTGCGCTGCCAACTCAGCAGGAGACACTGGGTCAGGTGGTTGTTGAAATCCTGAGCGATGGTCGACATCTCAACCGCAAATCGCTCTGTACCAAATTATTAAGCCGCCTCGAAAATGCCAATGGCCCGGACGAGGAACAGCATTATCACATGCTGCTTGGTCTGCTCTTCGAACGCTAACGTTATGAACAGCAGTGACGCAGAGCGACTGATTGACCAGCTTATAGGAGACGCTGTTCTTTCACTTCTGAAAGAGTGGGAACCGCTGACCATTGATCGCTTAGTTCAGCGCCTGCGGGATATGAAAGCACATGAACATAATCCCCAGCGGCGGGAGACTCTCGCGAAGGCGATCGCCGAAATCGGTGAGAACATTATCGCCTTCAGACGCGGCAGAACCGCACAGGGAAGAACCATCAGAGAGGGACCTCTCAGAGATAACAAAGACAATGTAGTGCCGTTATTAGGTAATGGAAAACCATCCGATCCAAAGAAAATACATTGACTACCACTTTACAGCTACGGTGAAAAGAAATGAGACAACACATTCAGCTTCAACCCAAATACCATTCCGCCTTTTTAGATAGCGCGTTATCGGAGTATTTCCGTCACGCCGGCGATCGTTTTGCTGAAGAGTCCGCCATTTTTGCTACTGCAGTACGTTGTGTTCTTGCTTCCGAAGGCCACCTTACCAATAAAGCGATCATTCTTTGGCTGATCCAGACGCTGGAAACAACCGACGACGTTGTGAAGGCGGATGTTATTCGTAAAACGCTGGAAATTGTCGTGGGTTATACCATGGATGATCTGTAACCTCCCCTTCGCCAACCCTTGCTAACGTGTCATCGTCAGTTTTGACGAAGCGCCTGACGATGACACGCTCCCCCTCTTCATAACTCCCTGTAAAACAACAAAAGACAATGTGGCATGGTTCCTGCTAGTTCTCCCCTACGGGACTGGGCTATCCAGTTAAACATCGCTTCATTTCTTAACAGGTCTGTTATTGATGAAAAAAATCGCTAGCGTCTGCCCTTACTGTGGTGCGGGCTGTAAATTAACTCTCGTTGTAGAAAATAACCGCATTATCCGTGCCGAAGCCGCGGATGGTGTAACCAATCAGGGCACCCTGTGTCTGAAAGGGTATTACGGTTGGGACTTCCTGAACGATACGCGTCTGCTGACTCCCCGCTTAACGCAACCCATGATCCGCTATCATAAAGGCGCTGCTTTTACGCCTGTTACATGGGAAGAAGCTATCCGCTATACCGCGCAAAAACTCAATAATATCAAAGCCCAGTTTGGCCCCCGCGCAATCATGACGACCGGTTCATCAAGGGGGACCGGGAATGAAACTAACTATGTCATGCAAAAATTTGCCCGCGCGGTGCTTCACACCAATAACGTCGACTGCTGCGCGCGCGTCTGCCATGGCCCCTCTGTTGCCGGTTTACAGGAAACGCTCGGCAACGGGGCGATGAGTAATTCCATAAATGATATTGAACACTCAAAGTGCCTGCTGGTGTTTGGCTACAACTGTGCGGATTCCCATCCGATCGTCGCCAGACGAGTGCTTAAAGCGCGCGAGAACGGCGCGAAAATCATCGTCTGCGATCCGCGTCGCATTGAAACGGCACGCATTGCCGATCAGCATCTGCAACTGAAAAACGGCAGTAATATGGCCCTGGTCAACGCGTTTGGCTATGTGCTGCTGGAGGAGGAGCTGTACGACAAGAATTACGTTGCGCGCTTCACGGAAGGTCTGGATATGTATCGCCAGATGGTCAGCGCTTACGCGCCGGAGAAAGTGGAACACCTTACAGGCATTCCTGCGCAGGAGGTTCGTCAGGCGATGCGTACCTTTGCCGCAGCGCCTTCTGCAACGGTGATGTGGGGAATGGGCGTAACGCAGTTTGGTCAGGCAGTGGACGTCGTGAAAGGTCTTTCCAGCCTGGCGCTATTGACCGGCAACCTGGGTCGCCCTGCCGTGGGTGTCGGCCCGGTTCGCGGGCAGAATAACGTTCAGGGTGCCTGTGACATGGGCGTTCTGCCCAATATGTTCCCCGGCTATCAGGACGTTACTGACCCGGCAGTCAGGCAAAAGTTTGCCGATGCGTGGGGGATCGACGTCAATAACATGGACGATCGTGTCGGAGCGCGCATCACCGAAGTACCGCACCTTGCGCTGGAGGGGAAGGTCAAAGCCTACTACATCATGGGGGAAGATCCGCTTCAGACCGAGGCCGATCTCGGCCTGGTCCGCCGCGGTTTCGAGGCTCTCGATTTTGTCGTCGTGCAGGACATTTTCATGACCAAAACGGCAGAAGTGGCGGATGTGCTGCTGCCTGCAACCTCCTGGGGTGAACACGGCGGCGTCTTTACCTGCGCTGACCGGGGCTTTCAGCGTTTCGGCAAAGCCATTGACGCCAGCGGTAACGTGAAGCGGGACTGGGAAATCATTAGTTTGCTTGCCACTGAGATGGGCTACCCGATGCAGTACAGCTCTAACCAGCAGATCTGGGATGAGATGCGCGAGCTGTGCCCGCTGTTCTATGGCGTTACGTATGAGAAAATGGGCGAGATGGGCCATGTGCAGTGGCCGTGTCCGACGCTCGATCATCCGGGGACGCCGTACCTGTATAAAAATAATCAGTTCGATACGCCGACTGGCAAAGGACAGCTTTTCGCCGCCGCCTGGCGCGCACCGGCTGAAACTCCGGATATGGATTATCCGTTAGTGCTATGTACCGTGCGCGAGGTCGGTCATTACTCCTGTCGTTCAATGACCGGTAACTGCGCCGCGCTGCAAAGCCTCGCCGATGAACCCGGTCAGGTGCAGATCAACCCTGCCGATGCGGATAAACGGGGCATTGCCGATGGTCAACTGGTATGGGTACGTTCACGCCGGGGTAAAGTCATCACGCGCGCCAGCATCAGCGAACGCATTAATACCGGTGCGGTGTATATGACCTATCAATGGTGGATTGGCGCATGCAACGAACTGACGCAGGATAACCTCGACCCGGTCTCCAGAACGCCGGAAACGAAGTATTGTGCAGTACAACTGGAGGCGATTGAGGACCAGCGCCGGGCGGAAGATTTTGCGGCTTCGGCGTACCAAACCATGAAATCACGGCTGATCAGCGCCGTGAACGTTTAAGGATATTGCCGGGTGAGGCGTAGCCGCCACCCGGCAATACCGTAAGTCACCTCACGCTCTGTGATTCTTCGCCTGCCGCAGTCTCCCCACCGCAGGCCTGACGTACAGACGTTTCTGCATCGCTTTCTTCACTGAAATCTTTTTCCAGATAGTCACGGAAAACGTTAGGGTGACTGTTTTTTGCAACCAGCCTGTTGAGCAAAGCGATCAGTTCATAATCGCTTCGCAGGTCAAATTTCTGCATCAAAATATATTTATGGGTAAATACCGTTTTATCGCTTATCCGCAACGCGTCAGCTATTTGCATAACTGATAAACCCCGGTAAAAACTCACCATAATTCTGACTTGCTGTGGTGATAAGACTCTATGTTGACAATTCAGACAGGTATTTTTATTCCAGCTATATCCGGGTAATTGCATTTTAAGCCATGCAATAAAGAGCGTCTCGCTCACCTGGTCAAGAGAAGCGTTACGGGAAATAAATATAATATCCTGAAAACAGGATGACATCGCCTGGAAGCGAAACGCATCGTCAACCAACCCTATCACAATGCCTTTTTTCCGGTTTTTAAACTCAGGGAAGCAGGTCAGCATTTCACCATTACATAAAGAAAGAACGACAATATCGGCCATACTGACGCTGTCAGCCGTAAATACATAGTTAAAGTGGAGATGATGTTTAAAATTACGGGAAAAGAAATCCACAAGAAAATATTGTAATCCGGCTCTAAAAAACAGATCCGTTTCTTTAATCAAAATATTCAACATAGATCGTACCGATGTATCGTAATAAAAAAGACGAACAGTTCTCTTCCACTTAATTGTATTGCAGCGTAACCATCACAACTGCACTTATGCTTCCTGGCGCTACCCCACCCGATACAGATTTAACCAACGCCTGCATTGGCATAGTTGCGGTTCTGTCTGCCGCGATGTTTTGTGAGATGCTGGAACCCGTCCCCTTGAGTATGCCAGACGCCCGCTCTCTCATTGCCACCGCAACATTGGTGGCCGAACCGCTGTTCATATAATAGTCCGCGCCAGCAACAGGATCGGGCGTTCCGGTAAAGCTGGCGGTGACGGTACGCGTACCCACCGGACAATGGGTAAACACGAAATTAAATGTGACCGGATCGGACGTTGACCCTGGCGTCGCCATATTTATCGCCTGAATATTCCCAAGGTTAACATCAAGATTTGAATTCCCGCCGTTAAATACACAGGGCGAGGCCACAATATTTCCCGTGACGCTGACATTCACCCCGTCTGCGGCATAGACGTTCCAGCACAATAAAGCGAGAAAAAGGAATTTCTTATATTGCATTTGCATTATCTCACCTGTTACTGGTAGGTCAACGTCAGCGTTGCTGAGGCATTTGCTGAGCCCGGTTCAATGGTCGTTAACGTTTGATAATAGCGAGCCGTTAATGGTAACGTCTCTTGCCCACCCGCAGATTGTTTTAACAGAATCCGGCTATTCATGACCAACGGTGAACCGTTATATAAAAGCTGCACACCAACGCCTTTTGCCGTACCTGCATTCCCTTGTCCTGTTAACGCCATTACGCTTGTATCAGCCACATCCGGGTTTTGTATACCACTCAGTGAAACGTTGATATTGGTTCCGGCGGAACAACTTAGTCCCAGATTTTGCGTATTCTGCGCCCCTGCCGGCGTTGTTCCCACAACAGAACCGAACATTGAAACAGGAATATCACCCATCGGAAACGTTAACTGAGACGAACTGATACTGCATGCCAGCGCGTTGATAGTCCCATCGTTAAGCTGCGTGGTGAGACCTTCACGGTAAACTCCATCAGCCCCCTGCAGCATAACTACGCCAATAACACCAGGCATTAATACGCCTGACGACACCGGGCCGGTTACAATCAATTCAATCTTTCCGCCAAACCATTCGACATAGGATGTCTGGGCGTTATACGTAAATGTATTATTCGGACTTTCAAAGTAATTCCCGGAGGAAAACCGTATTCCAATGCCACTGATATTAGTGGCATATACGTGGTTGCCAAAACCACTCGGTATTGCACTATTATACCGCATACTGAATCCCAACATTAACGGATTGGTACACCCCGTTAAATACGAAGTTGTCCTTGTCGCTGCACGGGAAAATATCACTGTACCGACAGGTGTATCGCGCTGAACGTTAATCGTACCGACAGACAGCGTAGAAAGTTGCGGCGTAATCGTTGTACAGGTTCCGGCATAGGCAATATTCCAGCCAGTAAACGAACACAGCAAAAATATAAAGGTTGCAATTTTCATTTTAACGGTCCTGAAGGCACTGTGCGTTTACTTCTGTTATGCCCCCATAAGATGATTGTTTTGGCAAGCTGAACTCAGCCCGACACCGTTGACCAGGTTGATTTCCCCATGTTGCTAATATTGCTCCCTGCTCGCGCATACCCGTTAAGTACACCTGTCCGCGATCGCCCACGATAAAACTGCTCTGGCTATCACCTGAGAGCGTGACCACCGCGCCAAATGGAACAAAATGGTTATTATCCGATAAGGTCATCAGAACCCGGCGACCCACTTTAGATATGTATTCGGCTTTAACCAGCGCTCCCCGCGTCGGTATTACCGTTCGGGTATTGATGTCCAGCTCAACATCGTCAGGCATATTTTCCGGATCGAGAATAACGTCATTTTTCCGGTAAACTGAAAGATTGCTCACCACCGTATAGCCTTTGTAATCCGTGCGGACACCCGGCTGATTTCGAATATCCACGCCATGAGCGCCAGGTGCTTTTACCAGTACATTTGTTTCCCCCAGCGGCTGAGAGAGTGTCACACCGTCACCATGAAGGATGATCCCACCCTGCAAACCATAATTCAGACGTGTACTGTTTTTATCGTAGCTATACCCCGCCGAGGCTTCGCCGTATGTTCCTTTATAGTCACCGTTTACATTACCTGTATAACCCACGCCATCCGTACCGTAACCCTGTTGCATGTTCCAGCTCAGAGCCCGGTTCTCCAGCGCCACGCCGTTCATACCAATATTGTGCGTCGTGCCGCGATCCTTGCTCGCGTTCACGCCATAGTTAGCCCAGGTTTGCGGCAGGAATTTCTCCAACGGCACGCTGACATTAAAAGCCAGAAGCTGATCGTGATCATAGGTTTTAGCGCTCCCGTTATTTGAGGCAGAGTGGCTGTTTTTACTGTATGTCCATGTCACGCCATAGCTGATGTTGTGCCAGTAATTGTTGTATCCGACGCTCCAGGAGACCATCGATTGAGGGGAATTCCAGTAATCTTCACGCGCAGCGCTAAGCGTCAGAGCGCCGAGGCGTCCCCCCAGCGTCTGGCTCATTGTCAGCTCCGCACGGTTACGTCTTCTGTCCTGCAGTGCAGTGCTGTCCCCGTATGAATCCAGCACGTCCTGCATCCCGTAATAGCCACTGGTCGAATAGCGGTATCCCGCAATGGAAAAATTCGTCCCGCTATTCACAAAGTTCTTGCTGTAACGCGCTCGCCAGGACTGGCCGCGCGTTTTTGCTGTTTTATTCGGTGTGGACCATGCCTGGATCACGTCTGCGGACAGTGCGCCAAAATCGCCCATGTTTTTACCTGTACCGAAAGCAAGCGACTGATATTTGCTTGATTCCTGCAGCCCCCCGTAGAGGGTAATGCCATGCTTCAGGCCATATATTCCGGTGATTTGTTCAAACGGGGTCTTATCCACACTGCTGTTATATGAGCGATATTGTCCTCCGGTGAGGGCATATTTCAGCCGACCCTCACGCTGCAATACGGGCAGCGAGGCATAAGGCAGAGTGAAATGTTGCTCGCTTCCATCGGCTTCTTTAATCGTCACCTCAAGATCCCCTGCGCCTCCGGTGGGATACATGTCCACAATTTCAAACGCGCCAGGCGAGACATAGCTTTGATAAATCTGATACCCGTTCTGGCGCACCACAACCTGAGCATTGGTACGCGCGATACCGCGTACCACCGGCGCATAGCCTTTCAGTGAGTCTGGCAGCATGTCGTCGTCCGATGCCAGTTGTCCACCACGAAAAGGCATGCTGTCAAACACATCGGCAGGCGCAGTGCTGTCCCCTACCGTTAGCTGCGCTTTCAGGGGAATAATGGCACGCTGAACGTAGGTATAGACGGTGTCCCATTGATCCTGGCCGGATGCATCACGCGACCACGTGGAGTAATTTCGTAAACGCCACGGGCCAATATTTATCCCCGGACGCAGGTTTGCGTACTGGCTATCGCTGTTAGTGCCATTGCGCGTTTTCGCCCAATTGTTCGCGCCACTCAGACTGTAATTGAGCATTGCAGCCTGTATACCCTCATCCCACATCTCCGGCGGTACAGAGCCTCTTGCAGGCAGGCTAATTGCAGCCTGGGGGATACTGATGACCAGCCGCTGAGTGCCAAACTGAAAATCTGTGCTGGCTTGTGGAATTGCCTGAAGATTAGCGCAAACACTGTTATCGGCTGCAATATCAGGAAAAAGATCGGTTTTCACTCCCCAGCGTTTGAGCTGTTCCACACTCAGGCAAGGCTGCAATTTTTCATTGTCATCAACGCCTTTAAGGGTATTAAAGGGGATATCAACGGTCTCGATTAACTGGTCGTCAAGAATGACGTCAACATGGTACGTTCCAGGCATCTGCGATCCTGATTCAAAGGCAGATAAATCTGCCCTGCCCATACCAGGATTATCCAGTTCAACCAGTTCGGAATTAAACGTCTCGCTGGCATACAGAGGCTGTGCAGAACCTGTAAGCGCGATGGCGATATACGTCGCCAGGCGAGCAGGCCGCATCTTATTATTTTTTATTGTCATTGTTATAAGCCTAATCAGTACAGAAGCGCCGCTTTTAAAACTCACAAGCTGGCTTGATGTGGTTTTCCGGGGCTGCCATAGTCGTTGATAATTTTAAATATGAGCGAGTTGCCACGAGCCCCTGCGGGTAATGGGAAGCGGGCTGACTCTCCTGGCAAAACATATGTCACATCGTCAATGTTTTGGCCGCCAACACTCACTTCATTAAAATTGATCACATAGCGTGTTGGGTTAGTGACCTGAAGTTCATTTCCTGTTCTTTGCCAGGTTAATTTCGTCGCTTGCTCTTCCGGTGTTGACGCGCGAAGATCCTCAGGCCGATAAATGAGCTTAATTCGTGTTTTAACGGCGATTTGCAGAGAATTAGCCTGGCTGGATGCAGCCGGAATGTCTTTAATATTTAGCCAGAACAACTTTTCTTTATCCTGCGGCAAGGTTCCTGTCATCACGATACGTTCCACGTTTTGTTGCCCGCCATCCAGACGGTATAAAGG
>OJJJ01000500.1_pt1 | contig 18295 bp, 17 predicted proteins | sample 1596311 | NCBI WGS metagenome assembly OJJJ01 (sample SAMEA4350140, study PRJEB24818) | metagenome | biome: human; feature: gut; material: faeces | place: Denmark | collected 2013-09 | reverse complement strand
TTCTAACGATGATATTGAAGCAATGTTTAAAGATATTAAATTGCCGGAAAAATAATAACGGGCCAGCGCTCGTCGGTATCTCAGTATGAAAAACGCTACCGACGGGCAAGTCTGAATTAGTTACATTAACCGCATATTATTTAAGGGGAATGTTCGCCAAAGTAGTTTTAAATTAGAAAATCTGCTCAAAACCCTGTCAAATATTTAAATCGGATCAAACAATTGATTTATTCACGGCCCAGGATTCGAAAATTAACTGGCTTTTTCACGCCTTTTTCTTTAGGATTTCTCTTATCTGATGATTAATTGTACCAATCGTTTGGTGCCAATATGATAAGTGATTTCGATAGTATGAGGTTAGCGATGCCTTCTGGAAACCAGCCAGCACGCCGGGATCCCGCGCTGAAACGTAAAGCATGGTTCACGGTCTTTCTCGGTTCAGTCCTGTTCTGGATTGTTGTTGCGCTCGTGGTTTGGAATGTGTGGAGTTAGTCATGTCCGTGCAACAGCAGCAACCCACGTCTACACCTTCTCAGCAAGACAATGAGCCAGCGCAGGAGGCGACTACTGAATGTAGAAAGAATATTCCTGACGCGTGGCAACTTTCCCCAGCACAGCAGGCTTTTATTGATCTATTTGATGAAGACGAAGAACAGAAACAATAATTAACCCGCGTTTTATAGCCGTCATACTTAAAGCAGCATGTGCGTTATTTCCGTTCGTTCACCCCAGTCACATAGTTATCTATGCTCCTGGCGATTCACTCACTTGCCGCCTTCATGCCGCTCTAATTATTTTGGCTATATCTTCATTAGAATTAGTTCACCGTATTGAAGAGTGAATGACGTAATTCCACCTTCACGCCGTAATCCCCTTGTATCGCCATTTATGCTACTCCGCTTTTATCAATTTGAGTTGTTATCAAAGCGTTACATTTTGTTTGTGTTATCTTTAATACTAACCCTGAGAAAAGTCAGGGGATGCCACCCTGTCATTTAAGGAGGAGCTATGTCGTCGACCCTACGCGAAGCCAGTAAGGACACATTGCAGGTTAAAGATAAAACCTACCGCTACTACAGTTTGCCGCTGGCTGCCAAATCATTGGGTGATATCACCCGTCTGCCTAAATCGCTAAAAGTCTTGCTGGAAAACCTGCTGCGCTGGCAGGACGGTGATTCAGTTACTGAAGAAGATATTCATTCTCTGGCTCGATGGCTGGACAATGCCCATGCCGATCGCGAGATTGCCTATCGACCCGCCCGTGTACTGATGCAGGATTTTACCGGCGTTCCGGCGGTGGTCGATCTGGCGGCCATGCGCGAAGCGGTTAAACGCCTCGGCGGTGATACGGCTAAAGTGAACCCGCTTTCACCTGTTGATCTGGTGATTGACCACTCGGTGACGGTAGACCACTTCGGTGATGATGATGCGTTCGAAGAGAACGTTCGCCTGGAAATGGAGCGTAACCACGAGCGCTATGTGTTTCTGAAATGGGGGCAGCAGGCATTCAGCCGCTTCAGCGTTGTGCCGCCGGGGACGGGGATCTGCCACCAGGTTAACCTTGAATACCTGGGAAAAGCGGTGTGGAGTGAATTGCAGGATGGCGAGTGGGTGGCTTACCCGGACACGCTGGTTGGTACCGACTCCCACACTACGATGATTAACGGCCTTGGTGTACTGGGGTGGGGCGTGGGCGGAATTGAAGCAGAAGCCGCGATGCTGGGGCAACCGGTCTCGATGCTGATCCCGGATGTCGTGGGCTTCAAGCTGGATGGAAAACTACGTGAGGGGATCACCGCCACCGATCTGGTCCTGACCGTGACCCAGATGCTGCGTAAGCACGGTGTGGTCGGTAAATTTGTTGAATTCTATGGTGATGGCCTCGACACGCTGCCGCTGGCAGACCGTGCCACCATTGCCAATATGGCACCGGAGTATGGTGCGACCTGCGGTTTTTTCCCCATTGATGGCGTCACGCTCGAATACATGCGCCTGAGCGGTCGCAGCGAAGAGCAAGTTGAGCTGGTTGAGTCCTACGCCAAAGCGCAGGGAATGTGGCGTAATACGGGCGATGCGCCGATCTTTACCAGTTCCCTGGAACTGGACATGGCCGATGTGGAAGCCAGTCTGGCCGGACCGAAGCGTCCGCAGGATCGCGTCGCGCTGGGGGATGTCCCGAAAGCATTTGCGGCAAGCAATGAGCTTGAGCTGAACAGTTCGCACAAAGACAGTCAGCCGGTCGACTATGTTCTGAACGGTCATCAATACCAGCTGCCAGACGGTGCGGTGGTGATTGCGGCTATTACCTCCTGTACCAACACCTCAAACCCGAGCGTGCTGATGGCGGCGGGCTTACTGGCGAAAAAAGCGGTCACTCTTGGTCTGAAACGTCAACCATGGGTCAAAGCCTCGCTAGCACCGGGATCAAAAGTGGTGTCTGACTATCTGGCGCAGGCCCGGCTGACCCCGTACCTTGATGAACTGGGGTTCAATCTGGTTGGTTATGGTTGTACCACCTGTATTGGTAACTCTGGGCCGTTACCCGATCCAATTGAAACGGCGATTAAAAAAGGTGACCTGACGGTGGGGGCGGTACTTTCCGGTAACCGTAACTTTGAAGGACGCATTCATCCGTTAGTGAAAACGAACTGGCTGGCCTCTCCGCCACTGGTGGTCGCATACGCGCTGGCGGGCAATATGAACATTAACCTGACCAAAGATCCGCTCGGACACGATAAAAAAGGTGACCCCGTATATCTGAAAGATATCTGGCCTTCTGCACGGGAAATTGCCCGCGCCGTCGAGCAGGTATCCACGGAGATGTTCCACAAAGAGTATGCGGGAGTGTTTGAAGGCACGCCGGAATGGAAATCGATCCATGTTGATCGTGTCGACACCTACGGCTGGCAGTCTGACTCGACCTATATTCGCCTGTCACCGTTCTTCGAGGGCATGCAGGCTACGCCGGCTCCGGTAAACGATATTCATGGGGCACGTATATTGGCGATGCTGGGTGACTCGGTGACTACAGATCATATTTCCCCCGCTGGCAGTATTAAGGCGGACAGCCCGGCAGGACGCTATTTGCAGAGCCACGGCGTTGAGCGCCGGGATTTTAACTCCTATGGTTCACGACGTGGAAATCATGAAGTGATGATGCGCGGTACTTTTGCCAACATTCGTATCCGTAATGAAATGGTGCCGGGGATTGAAGGTGGGATGACTCGCCATTTACCGGGGACGGAAGTGGTGGCGATTTACGATGCGGCCATGCGTTATCAGCAGGAGAGCGTGCCGCTGGCGGTGATTGCCGGTAAGGAATACGGATCAGGCTCCAGTCGCGACTGGGCAGCGAAAGGCCCACGTTTGCTGGGTATTCGCGTGGTCATCGCAGAATCGTTTGAGCGAATTCACCGTTCCAACCTGATTGGTATGGGGATCCTGCCGCTGGAGTTCCCGCAAGGGGTGACGCGTAAAACGTTGGGACTCACCGGTGAGGAAGTGATTGATATTACGGATTTACAAACAATTCAACCGGGCGCCACAATTGCGGTAAATATGGTGCGCGCAGATGGCAGCAAAGAGGTGATTATGTGCCGCTGTCGTATCGATACTGCGACGGAGTTAACCTACTACCAGAACGACGGTATTTTGCACTATGTGATTCGTAATATGCTGAAGTAAAAAGTGAAAAAGCCTACGCATTTTGCTATTCAGAGATCTTCAAATAAAAGCGCAGGTGATCAGGTGTGGGCTGGTCCGGCTGAAAATTGCCGACGTGTTTCCGTAAGGCCAGGAGAGCCAGCATGGATGCTGGCTCAGGGTGCGTTTTACAGGGAGGTTTCCTCGCGCCCGACCCGGTAGCCTGGAGGAATAAGCGGAGGGGATTGCGAAGCAACAATTTTCCGCGCCGGGAGCCGGGATTGTAAAGGGCGTGGCGGAGAACGCCCTTTACACGTTCACAGGAATCGGTGCTTCAGAAAAACGATGAGCATGAGGTGAACGGAACCTTTCTCTGAGATAGCATGTTCATTACCTCCCCAACACATGTTGATGCTTTCTGAAACTGAGTCGTTAACTGGACGACATTATGCGTAAGCAGGCTTTTCATGCGGCAGGCGCATGTGCAATTACCGGGCGATTATTCGCTCAATAAGTGGCCCATTTTGGCGGCTTTGGTATCCAGATAATGCGCATTTTTCGGGTTCCGGCCCACGATCAGCGGCACGCGTTCGACAATATTGATCCCAGCTTCGGTCAGAATCTCAACTTTCTTCGGATTATTGGTCAGCAGTCGTACAGCATCTACGCCCAGCAGCTTAAACATATCTGCGCACAGGGTGAAGTCGCGCTCATCGGCAGCAAAACCTAACTGGTGGTTGGCTTCAACGGTATCGTAGCCTTGATCTTGCAACGCATAGGCGCGGATCTTATTCAGCAGGCCGATGTTGCGACCTTCCTGACGATGGTAAAGCAGGATACCGCGTCCCTCTTCAGCAATGTGCGTGAGCGCTGCTTCCAGTTGGAAACCGCAGTCGCAACGCAGGCTGAACAGCGCATCGCCAGTCAGACATTCGGAATGGACGCGTGCCAGGACCGGTGTTTGACCCGAAATATCGCCAAATACCAGCGCGACATGATCGTGCCCGGTTGCCAGTTCTTCAAATCCCACCATCAGGAAATCACCCCAGGGGGTCGGCAGTTTGGCTTCTGCCACACGTTTAAGCTGCATGTATTTCTCCAGATTACGCTGGCACTCGCCGTGCCGTCGCCTATTGGCTTCTGTATGGCGCTATTTTGCCATAAGGCGACGGCGTTCGCCTAATGGCGACAGCGCATTCGTATTTGCAATGGCACAAAATTGTCAATTTTCCCGGCGCGCAATTTTTTCAGTTATGATTGTGAGACTTATCGACGAAAGGAGATGCAATGCTTTCTATCGCAAAGCGAACCGGCGTAGGTGCTGTTCTGTTGTTGATTATGCCAGTGTCCATGTGGGTGTCTGACTGGAGTTGGCAGCCAGGGAACAATGTCTGGTGGTTAAAATCCTTATACTGGATAACGGAAACGGTGACGCAACCCTGGGGAATCATTACTCATGTGTCCCTGTGTGTGTGGTTTTTGTGGTGTCTGAGATTTCGTCTGAAAGCCGCGATGATGCTGTTCGCCATCCTTGCTGCGGCAATTTTGATCGGCCAGGGGGTCAAGTCATGGGTAAAAGAAAGGGTGCAGGAGCCACGACCTTTTGTGGTTTGGCTGGAAAAAACGCACCATGTCCCTGTTGATGAGTTCTACACTTTAAAGCGTAAAGAGCGCGGACACTTAGTCAAAGAGCAATTATCAGGACAGCAGGATATCCCGACCTTTTTACGTAAACACTGGCAAAAAGAGACGGGTTTCGCATTTCCCTCTGGTCATACGATGTTTGCCGCCAGTTGGGCGTTACTGGCCGTGGGGCTATTATGGCCGCGTAGACGTACGCTGACGATTGTTTTCTTGCTGGTCTGGGCGACGGGTGTAATGGGCAGCCGTTTGTTACTGGGCATGCACTGGCCGCGAGATTTAGTCGTGGCGACGTTGATATCATGGCTGCTGGTTACGTTGGCGACATGGCTTGCACAACGGGTCTGTGGGCCATTAACACCGCCGGGTCAGGAGCAACAAGAAATCGCGCAGCGTGAACAAGAAAGCTGACCGTGATTGATTTTTCGCGTTTTGCCCTTAAATCATAAAGACTAAAGCGCTTTTCCATTTCGCACTCGTCGTGAAAATGGTAATTTAAAGGGCTCAACGCGGTAAGTTGTACACGATTTATTCGCTCAAACCACATAACGGGAAGTAATGTGAAATATTTACTCATTTTCTTACTGGTGTTGGCGATTTTTGTTATTTCGGTGACATTAGGTGCGCAAAACGATCAACAGGTAACGTTTAACTACCTGCTGGCCCAAGGTGAATATCGTATTTCTACGCTGCTTGCTGTGTTGTTTGCTGCAGGATTTGCGATTGGTTGGTTAATTTGCGGCCTTTTCTGGCTGAGGGTTCGCGTGTCTCTTGTGCGTGCCGAACGTAAAATCAAACGACTGGAAAACCAGCTTGCGCCTGCGACCGACGTTGCGGTCTCTGCCGATTCGTCGGTTGTGAAGGAATAATTATTTATGCTGGAGTTGTTGTTTCTGCTGTTACCTGTAGCCGCTGCCTATGGGTGGTATATGGGTCGCAGAAGTGCGCAACAAACAAAACAGGACGAAGCTAACCGTCTGTCGCGTGATTATGTCGCCGGGGTTAACTTCCTTCTGAGCAACCAACAAGATAAAGCGGTGGATCTGTTCCTCGATATGTTGAAAGAGGATACCGGCACCGTTGAGGCTCATCTCACCCTCGGAAACCTGTTCCGCTCGCGCGGTGAAGTCGATCGCGCTATCCGCATCCATCAAACGTTGATGGAAAGTGCGTCATTGACCTACGAACAGCGTTTGCTGGCGGTTCAACAACTCGGTCGCGATTACATGGCCGCAGGTCTGTATGACCGTGCTGAAGACATGTTCAATCAGCTTACCGATGAAACCGATTTCCGCGTGGGTGCGTTGCAACAGCTGTTGCAGATCTATCAGGCAACCAGTGAGTGGCAAAAAGCCATTGACGTTGCGGAACGCCTGGTGAAGCTCGGTAAAGATAAGCAGCGAATTGAGATCGCACACTTCTACTGCGAACTGGCCCTTCAGCAACTGGGCAGCGACGACATGGACCGCGCCATGACGTTGTTAAAAAAAGGGGCTGCCGCCGACAAAAACAGTGCGCGGGTTTCCATCATGATGGGACGCGTGTACATGATGAAAGGGGACTATGCGAAGGCGGTCGAAAGCCTGCAGCGCGTAATTTCCCAGGACAAAGAACTGGTCAGCGAAACGCTGGACATGCTACAGAGTTGCTACCAGCAACTTGGTAAGAACGATGAATGGGCGGAGTTCTTACGCCGCGCCGTAGAGGAAAATACCGGTGCCGCCGCTGAGCTGATGTTGGCGGATATCCTCGAAGCGCGTGAGGGCAGCGATACCGCGCAGGTTTATATCACCCGTCAGTTGCAGCGTCATCCGACGATGCGCGTCTTCCACAAACTAATGGACTATCACCTCAATGAGGCCGAGGAAGGGCGTGCTAAAGAGAGTCTGATGGTGTTACGGGATATGGTCGGCGAACAGGTTCGCAGTAAGCCGCGCTACCGCTGCCAGAAATGCGGATTTACCGCCTACACGCTGTACTGGCATTGCCCATCGTGCCGTTCATGGTCAACCATTAAGCCAATTCGCGGTCTTGACGGTTTGTAATTAAAAAAATACCGACTTTAGTTACAACATCCTTATTGTTTAATAACATCCTGCACATTTAGCCTCCGTGCCACATCGCCAGGCAGCGATGTAATCGAATCTGTTAATTTCCTATGACCACAGGTAGAATGCACGCCGTTTACCCATTTTGTGCCGAAAGGTGCCCATCTTCAGGAAGGTCTGGTTATGACGTTTACTGCTTCATCTTCTCCCCGTGCTGTTACTGATTCTCCTGTCGTTGTCGCTCTGGACTACAATAATCGCGATAAAGCATTGGCATTTGTCGACAGAATTGATCCCCGTGATTGCCGTTTGAAAGTGGGCAAAGAGATGTTCACGCTTTTTGGGCCTCAATTGGTGCGTGACCTGCAGCAGCGGGGATTTGATGTATTTCTGGACCTGAAATTCCACGACATCCCCAATACCACGGCACATGCCGTAGCGGCTGCGGCAGACCTTGGCGTGTGGATGGTTAACGTTCATGCCTCGGGTGGGGCACGGATGATGACGGCGGCTCGTGAAGCCTTGATACCCTTTGGTAACGATGCGCCGTTGTTAATTGCCGTGACGGTGCTGACCAGCATGGAAGCCAGCGACCTTGCCGATCTTGGCGTGACGTTGTCACCTGCGGAGCATGCAGAAAGACTGGCACGGTTAACGCAAAACTGCGGGCTGGACGGCGTTGTCTGTTCTGCACAGGAAGCGGTACGATTCAAACAAGAGTTTGGTCAGGCGTTTAAGCTGGTAACGCCTGGTATTCGTCCTGAAGGCAGTGAAGCGGGCGATCAGCGCCGCATTATGACGCCACAGCAGGCACTGTCAGCGGGTGTGGATTATATGGTGATTGGTCGTCCGGTCACGCAGTCGGCGGATCCGGCCCAGACGCTGAAGGCGATCAACACCTCACTGAAACGAGGAGCGTAAATGAGCGACGCTAACTCTCGTCTGGTCTACTCGACTGAGTCCGGACGAATTGACGAACCTAAAGTGGTGACAGAACGTCCAAAAGGCGATGGTATTGTGCGAATTCAACGCCAGACCAGCGGTCGAAAAGGAAAGGGCGTTTGCCTGATTACCGGTATTGATCTGGACGACTCAGAGCTAACCAAATTAGCAGCCGAGTTGAAGAAAAAATGTGGCTGTGGTGGGGCGGTGAAAGAGGGCGTCATTGAAATACAAGGCGATAAACGCGACCTGATTAAATCCTTGCTGGAAGCCAAAGGCTTGAAAGTTAAACTGGCTGGCGGCTAATAAAAAAAGCCACGAAAATATTCGTGGCTTTATTATTAGTAATGTAAATAGTACGGTCGCGAAAAAGTAAACGTATTATTATATCGAGCCGGTCAACCGTAGATTATTTACCCACCTGGTGGCCGATAATACCACCTACTGCAGCACCACCCAGCGTACCCAGCGTACTGCCGTCCGTCAGGACTGCACCACCAATGGCACCTGCACCCGCACCAATGGCGGTGTTACGGTCTTGTTTAGACCAGTTAGAGCAGGCACTCAAAGACATAGCCAGAGTAATCGCCAGAATGGCAGCGGTCATTTTTTTGCTCGTTACTAACATAATACTTTCTCCTGAATGATTGATTCACGGAATCCAGTCTCTTTAATGATAGCGTTAAATTAAGGTCATTAAAGGTATTTCCGTGAAACCGTTTAGCGCAGGGCATGACCATCAATCATCTGTTGATGAGAGTGTGTTCCTGTTATATCGCTAACATTAATTTTACGACATTACCCTGTTAACAACAGGTAAAAAGTCTTAATTGGACGGTCGGATAAGTCTCAGAGAGAAGATGATTTGCCGACAGGCAAATCATCAGGTGCTGTATTATGCGTGGGTATTGATGATGTTAACGGTTAATCCTGAATGCTCTAGCTGCATTTGCACGCTGGCGCTGAGTTTTGCATCAGTGACGACACGATTGAATCGCTCCAACGGACCGAGTGTGTACGGATGAATGGCGTCAAACTTCGAGCTGTCGGTGAGCACAATCACCTCTGCGCCTTTTTCCAGCACTGCATTGACCACGTCTGAACGCATCATGTCACGGCCGGTGAAGCCGGTTTCAGGCTGCCAGCCATCGATTCCAATAAAAGCCTTACTAAAGTGAACCTGCTGGATAAACTGACGCGTTAACGGCCCAACCATGCTTTCGCTTTTTTTCTGATAGATCCCGCCGAGGAGGATCACTTCGCAGGGTGTTTCTTTCAGCAGGTGAGCGATATAGCTGCTGACCGTAATGATAGTGACGTCTTTTTGTTCCGCCAGCGTTCTGGCCAGCAGTGCATTACTGCTACCGTTCTCAATAAATACGGATTCACCAGGATTGACCAGTGAGGCGGCAAACTCAGCCAGTTCACGTTTCAGGGTGAAGTTGGTCATCATACGCGTTTCAACATCGTCGCTATTCAGTGACACTGCGAAACCGTGTGCACGACGTAAATAGCTCTGTTTTTCCAGCGTGTTCAGATCCTGTCGAATCGTCACTTCAGAGACACCGGTGATTTTGGCAAGCTCAGATACGCTCATCTGGCCTTTATCGGTCACCATCTGCAAAATAGATTGTTGTCGGGAATTCATAGTATTAATTTTTATAGCGGTATCGTATCGGACATTAAACGGAGGTTACGTTATCAACAGTCTGATATCAGCAACCACATAACAAGAACAAAGCCGTCAGATCTCCCACGGGGCTTTGTGCTTTTTTGACAAAGACGCAGTTTCTTCGCTGACCGCGTTTAACAGTTCAGCCTTGAGGATTTCGAGATTGTGGATGGCTGAATGAGTGTCACCTGCAACAAGGATATCCAGTACGGTATCAATGCGTTCGGCCAGTCGTTTTGCGTCGATATCAGACATGGTCATCATCCTGGTGTCAAAGAATTTAGAATTTCATGATGCAGAAAATCATCACAAAAGAGAAGGGAAAAATAGTATTAACCGACATGATCGGAGAATATTATATATTCCGTGATTACAGACAGATACGATAGTCACGGAATGTACATTCTTCGCTATTTCTCGACGAGTATTCCTGCATGGTTAGCGCATTTTTTTATTCAGATGTCGCTTATACCAACGTTCAAACGCGGCAGCTGGCATTGGCTTAGCGAACAAAAATCCCTGACGCTCATTGACACCATTCTTGGTCAGAAAGGCATCCTCTTTCGCACTTTCCACGCCTTCCGCAATCACCTGTAGATTTAGCGCTTGCGCCACCGCAACAATGGCGCGTACCAGCGACTGTGAAATTGATTGTTTGTGGATATCCCTGACGAAGGTCTGGTCCAGTTTAATCGCATCGAGCGGGAAGCGGGCAAGCTGGGAAAGTGAAGAGTATCCGGTGCCAAAATCATCCAAATGGATCTGGGCGCCAAGCTGACTAAACTGCTGAATAACGGACAGTGCCAGCTGTTCATTCTCAATTAAACTGCTTTCCGTTAACTCGACGTCAATGGGGCAATACTCAAAATTCAGATCGTGGAGAACCTGCTTCAGATCGGTGAACAGTGTTTGATCGGCCAGTTGACGCGCCGAGACGTTTACCGCCACGCGCAAATTGATTCCCTTATCGCGCCACTTCGCCACCTGGCGCACAACGTCCAGAATCACCCAGCGCCCCAGCGGGACGATAAGCCCTGATTCTTCGGCGTAAGAGATAAATTCCAGCGGCGGAATTAACCCACGCTCCGGCGACTGCCAGCGGACCAGCGCCTCCACGCTGCGGACTTCACCCCGCCAGGTTATTTTGGGCTGGTAGTGGATCAGCAACTGATCGTTTTCCAGCGCCTTACGCAAGTTGGTACCGAGCCACAGATACTCGAACACCCGCTGATTCATTTCAGGGGAGAACACGCAAAACTGCCCGCGACCGCCTTCTTTGGCGGTATACATGGCGGTATCCGCGTTGCGAATGACGTTTTCGCTGTCATTACCATGCTGGGGTGCCAGGGAAATGCCGATAGAACAGCCGGTATATATTTCAATCAGGCCAATACGGAATGGTAGCCGCAGACGGGTCAGAATGCGCGAGGCCGTGGCCTCCAGTGCCCCCTGGGAGGTTCCCGTCGCGAGGACGATAAACTCATCACCACCGAAGCGCGCCAGTAACTGGTTATCTTCGAGGCAACTTAGGATGGCCAGCGAGACACTCTGTAAAAGCTGGTCGCCAAACATATGCCCGTAGGCATCGTTGACCTTTTTGAAGTTATCGAGGTCGAGATAAATAATGCCAACCTGCGTGTCGCCCGCGTTATCAATCGCCTCGCTAATCAACTCATGAATGGCGTTACGGTTGGGTAACCCGGTGATGGAGTCGGTGTTCGCCAACACGCGAAGTCGCTCCTGGGCGCGCCGCTCTTCGGTAATATCGGTCCCGGAACAGATCAGAAATATTTCGTTCTTACCGCTGCCGTTATGCACAAATTTATTACGAAACAGGAACAGGCGCTGACCCTTACAGGTGTTAACCCAGCGCTCGACTTCATACGAGTTGCCTTCACGAAAAAAAACGTCAATATTGCGTCTTGATACCGCAGCTTCACGACGGCTCATAAACAGCGTGAAGACGCTTTGCCCGATCACTTCACGTTCTCTTAGCCCGGTATATTCTTCGCATAACCGATTAAAACGTTGAATGTTACCCTGTCGGTCAAGTATCACGATAACTGAATTGGCTTCCGATACGACCTGTTCGGCAAAGGATAATCCTTGTGCCAGATCGCGTGCCACAGAAGGGGTGTCGTCCCAGGCTGATGCGCTACCAGCCCATTCACGTTTATTAATTTTTCGCCCGACAAGGTGCACGGGAATGTCATCCGTATCGATGGGAAGGGTCATCAGCAGACTGGATGTAATCACCGTCATTTCCCGAATGCGATCGGCTTGTTCCGGTGATAATTCGATGGTTTGTTCTGCTGCGGCCGCTTCGTCAATAGAGAAATGCAGGATGTTACACTCCTCTGACAAACGCCAGTAGGGGCTGTGAGAACCCACGTAGCTATACAACGTAACCAACTCCCGAGCGTCTTTCATGATGTGTACTATCCCGTTTAAAGCGCATAGAGCCTCAAAAGTAAGGGTAGCCATGATTCATACAGGGTAATTATGGCTGAACATATTGTTTTATTTATATATTTATGTGTAATCCAGATTCAGAAAAAAGCAAAGATGCAGAACTGAAAATAGTAAAAATAATTTGGACTGGATGAAGGAAGTGTAGTGCGTGGCGGCGTTTCAGGGGGGAAAAGAAAACGACCTTTCACAAAAAGAGAAAGGCCGTTGAGTTTAGTGGTGCTACGCGGCTGGACGTGCGATAACGCTGCGGGTTTCCATTCGCACTTCGGCGATGGTCACGTCGATCACGTCAGTGACCTTGTAAACCACATCACCTTTGATCTGTACCGTGCCGTTTTCCTGGCTGCACACCAGTTCATCACGGACCGCGTGCAGGAACGGGGCCGGGATAAACGCGACGGCGCCATTGTCGACTAAGCGCACCCGCATACCGCCGCGGCTGATATCGATGATTTCAGCCGCAAAACGGGTGTCAGTCCCGGCTTTGTCACTCAGGAAGCGGGCGTATAACCAGTCACCGACGTCACGTTCGGCCATCCGGTTCAGGCGACGGCGTTCTGTCATCTGTATCGTGATGTCGTCCTGTGGTCGAGCGATGGTTTCGCCTTTAATTACCGCTTTTAACAGGCGATGGTTGATCATATCGCCATACTTACGGATAGGTGAGGTCCAGGTGGCGTATGCCTCCAGGCCCAGCCCAAAGTGCGGACCTGGCTCGACGCTGATTTCAGCGTAGGACTGGAAACGGCGAATACGGCTATCGAGGAAACCAGAGGGTTGAGCATCCAGTTCACGACGCAGTTTGCAGAAGCCTTCCAGCGTCAACACCTCTTCGGCATCCACGTGCATACCATGGGTTTTCAGCAGGGCGGCCAACGCTTCAGCATTCGCCGGATCGAACCCCATGTGTACGTTATAAATCCCGAAGCCTAGTTTGTCGCGAAGAACGCGCGCGGCGCAGATGTTTGCCGCAATCATCGACTCTTCCACGATACGATTAGCAATGCGACGCGGTTCCGCCACGATATCCAGCACTTCACCTTTTTCACCCAGTACAAAGCGGTAATCCGGGCGATCTTTAAACACCAGGGCGTGGTTATGACGCCACTCGCCACGGCTCATGCAGATACGCTGCAGCAGACGGATCTGCTCGGCAATTTCGTCGTTTTCAGGCTGCCAGCCATTATTCCCTTCCAGCCAGTCAGACACGTTGTCATAGGCCAGTTTCGCTTTGGATTCGATGGTCGCCGTGAAGAAGGTGATGTCGTCTTCAATAGCGCCGTCAGCCGCGATGGTCATGCGGCAAGCGAGCACCGGACGGACTTCGTTAGCCCGCAGCGAGCACAGGTCGTCTGACAGTTCACGCGGTAACATCGGGATATTGAAGCCCGGGAGATAGTTGGTGAACGCGCGAATTTTAGCCGTGTTATCCAGCTTGCTGCCTTCGGCAATCCAGGCGGTAGGATCGGCAATGGCGACGGTTAATTGCAGTTTGCCATCTGCCAGTTCCTCGACGTACAGCGCATCGTCCATATCTTCGGTGCTGGCACTGTCAATGGTGACGAAGTTCAGTGCGGTAAGATCCTGACGTTCCAGACCTTCATCCAGCATTTCGGTAGCTACGCCGTTCGGTGCTTCTTTTTCAAGATTGTGGCGCGCCAGCGTGACCCACCAGGGGACGAAATGATCGTCAGCAAAGGTGATGAACTGGGTTAATTCAGCGTAGAAGGTGCGGTCGCCTTTCAGCGGATGGCGACGCATTTCTGCGACGGCCCAGTCACCTTCCTTAAATTCATGATCCACACCGCGAGCAGCGCGGCAGGGGATAGCGTCTTTCAGTAACGGATGATCTGGCACAATGGACAGACGATCGTTCTTACCCTGAACTTTACCCACGAAACGCGTCAGGAACGGTTCAACCAGTTCTTCCGGCTCGGCAGATTCGCGATCTTTTTCGCTATGGATCACCGCGACAATGCGGTCACCATGCATCACTTTTTTCATCTGCGGCGGTGGAATGAAATAGCTTTTTTGTGCATCGACTTCCAGGAAGCCAAAGCCTTTTTCCGTGGCTTTTACCACCCCTTCAGCACGTGGCGTCTGGGAATGTAGTTGCTGTTTAAGCTGCGCTAGCAGCGGGTTGTCCTGAAGCATAATTGTCTATTTTCGTGGCCAAAAGAGCGGCTGACAGTTTTACGCGAAACTGCCAGTCGCAGCAAGCGCTCTTTCAATGAGCGGAGTGGTTAGTGAGTATCGCCCAGCGCGATTTTCAAGCGATTCAACCATCCGCACAATCCACTCCAGGCCAGTAAGTTAATAGCCTGTTCCGATGAGGTACCCTGTTCAAATAACGGGGTTAACAGTGCGGCGTTAAAACGGTCGGGCGCCCGGGTTAACCATTGTACCGCTTGCAGGGTAGCGCGCTCAACCGGATGTCGTTGTTCCCAGCGCTGCAATTCGCGTTCATCCAGACGCAGTATCGTGATGAAGTCCGCCAGTTGATGAACTGTGCGAGCCTGTTCATTAAAGCATGCCACGCTGCCGTTAATGCGAGATGTCAGCAGCGTGGCGAGAGAAAATGCCCTCGACGGTGTATCTGTACATAGCGTACTGGTCAGTAATGATCTGAGTAAAGCCAGGATCGTCGGTGAATGTGCCAGCAGCGGCGCGAGCGTTTGTAAATCCGGGATGCGCCCGTTTTGGTCAACGCTGCCTGGAAAAGCCTCGCGAGGCGGGATGACGTCAATCGGGAATGCGGCTATATGCCATTGTGCATCGGCGTTGTTAAAAATAGCGGCCTGCGCGTATTGCTGAACATCAAGGCCCGGTATGCGACGCAAAGGATGGCCAAAATAAGCCTGAAGGACCGCCACGACACGGGCCTGAAAACCGACAAAGCCGATGACCTGATTAATCAAGATGATATCGCAGGTTGTTAATCCAACATCATCAAGATGCTGGCGATCGCGTGCGCCAATCACGGCGGGAGAACTGGCAAGTTGGCGAGCATACTGGGTAATTTGTGCCAGCCGGTGATTACTCTCACGGGAGGAGTCCGGGCCTGGTAGCGGGGTCAAACGCGCTGCGTAGTGGTTACACAATCGTTGGATGCCGTAAACCTGAGCGACAGTTAAGGCGGTACTCATTCGTTCATAGGCGCTGAACGTATGTAACGGATTTAGGGCAACATCAGCAGGGAAGAGAAGGTGAGCAAGTTCACGGGCAGGTTCTAACCAGGACTGAAAGGGTAACAGCGCGACTTCCGGTATCGCCAGGTCCAGCAAAAAACTGTCTTCGACGTTTGCTGCTTCTGGCACCAGCGGGAGAACATCTTGCGGATAGGTGCTGGACTGCGTTTCATGATACCAGTGGCTTTTGCCTTCAATTCGGCGTTGTTCCATGGGCGTTCCTTGGTCAAAAAAGTGGCGACCCGGATACGTCGTTATGTTCGTCCGCCGGATCGTTTGCGCTGCAATATCCTGGCGTAAGCTGATGAGGGGATGAAAGATTGTTACGTGATAATAAATATCAGAAAAGTATATATGACAGGGAGTAGCTGACGGGAGGGGGAAAAAATCATGGGCGACATCGCGCCGCCCACAGAGGAGGTCTGAAAGATTATTTCAGTTCCAGCTCGTTCATTGCTGCGATGCTGAAGCCACCGTCAACGTGAACGACTTCACCAGAGATACCGGCAGACAGGTCAGAGCACAGGAATGCTGCTGAGTTGCCCACATCTTCAATGGTCACGGTACGACGAATCGGGGTCACTGCTTCGCAATGAGCCAGCATTTTACGGAAATCTTTGATGCCAGAAGCCGCCAGAGTACGGATTGGACCTGCGGAGATTGCGTTGACACGCACACCTTCCGGACCCATCGCGTTAGCCATATAGCGGACGTTTGCTTCCAGAGACGCTTTCGCCAGACCCATTACGTTGTAGTTCGGGATAGCGCGCTCTGCGCCCAGGTAGGACAGCGTCAGCAGTGCAGAGCCTGGATTCAGCATCGAGCGGCAGGCTTTTGCCATCGCTACAAAGCTGTAGGCGCTGATGTCATGAGCGATTTTAAAGCCTTCGCGGGTTACCGCATTCACATAGTCGCCATCCAGCTGGTCTGCCGGTGCGAAACCGATGGAGTGTACGAAACCGTCGAATTTATCCCAGGTTTTGCCCAGTTCAGCGAACATGGTGTCGATGCTGGCGTCTTCAGCCACATCGCACTGCAGGACGATGTTGGAACCCAGTTGAGCTGCAAATTCTTCCACGCGGCCTTTCAGTTTGTCGTTCTGGTAGGTGAACGCCAGTTCAGCCCCCTCGCGGTGCATCGCTTGAGCGATACCGTAGGCGATGGACAATTTACTGGCAAGACCGGTCACCAGAATGCGCTTACCGGAAAGAAAACCCATAGCTTTAATCCTTATAGTCATTACTTATTTTTTTAGCAATCAATGCGTTATGATTGCAATTTCAAGGTCACTCGAAATTGGTCTGAAATTATATCCCACTCTCTGCCCCTTGTGTCACGATCTTTCTCTGCGAGTCACCATACGGTTAACGACAGTAAAAGGTATTTCGGGAGCCGTGGCATCGTTGTCAGTATCAGTGGCCTGTCACTATTCGTTGCACGTGAGGAGTATATCACTCCCCCCAGGTTCTGCCTCATCCAACCAGACCGGAGCAAGGGCGAGGGCAGAAAACACGAGGACTCAACGGCGTAAAATGGTATGATTTGCCTTTAGTCGATATCCGCAAACATATCAAGGTAGGAAGATTCTTAAAACAAAAAAGTCGACAATATTCATCTTGTTAATATATATTGTTTTTATCGATCAATAATCAATCATTGATCGATATTATTGATTGATTATAATTAGAAGCGCATTATCAGTATGTTATGATCAATTGGAGTGGTCTTATGCGCTATCATTTCATCGCGGAACCGATGAGAGACACAACGGAAAAGTTGCTGGGTGTTGAGATGATCGCCCGGTTTACCTCAGAGACGGTTCACCCGTTACATTCAGATTTCATCATTGCCGCGTGGAATAGTGCACAAAAACGCCATTTCATGCTTGAACAAATCGCGTTAATCACCCGAAAGCGCGCCTGGTTTGAGAGCAATAACCTTTTTTGTACACTTAATCTGATTGATGAAATGGCGCTTCTCGCGATAGGCGACCCTGCCATAACCTCAGCCTTACACGCTGTGCCGTGTATTGCCCTTCAACTCTCAGAACGTTTCCTGTCGAATACCGCTTGCCTGAATAACCTGCTGATTAATTCTCTGCGTGACGGGCCTAATGCCTTGTGGTTGAGCAATCTTGGCTCAGGTAGCGTGGGGGCGAGCCCGCTGGTTAGCGGTCATTTTGACGTGGTGAAAATAGATCGCGCCTTCTTTTTTTCGCAGGTCGAAAAGCCGATGTTTCCGGTTCTGATTAAGAACATCAGGGAATATTGTGACCGTGTGGTCGTCGAGGGGCTGGAGAACGCGCGGCTTATTGATGAGCTAAGCCATGCGGGTATCTGGGCCGTACAGGGTGATATTTTTCCGCCGGTTGCATTTAGCGACATTGAAGCATTGCTACCTGCAGATATTGTTCACTGACGATATAAAAAAGCCCTCCATCAGAGGAGGGCGTCAATAACAGTTAGCGATCTTTGCGCCAGGCATCGGCGGTCAGCGCCTCACCGAAATGCCCGGAAATCAGGCGGCGGGTCAGTTCATGCAGCGGCGAGGCCAGCACATCCGCTGTACTGCCGCGCTCGACGACTTCGCCCGGGTGCATCACCAACACCTGATCGCTGATGTGTTTCATCATCCCAATATGCTGCGTCACATAGATGTACGAAATACCCTGTTTCTCCTGTAACTCCAGC
>OJJJ01000499.1_pt1 | contig 18345 bp, 17 predicted proteins | sample 1596311 | NCBI WGS metagenome assembly OJJJ01 (sample SAMEA4350140, study PRJEB24818) | metagenome | biome: human; feature: gut; material: faeces | place: Denmark | collected 2013-09 | reverse complement strand
CCCTATATACTCTATTAAAAAGACTGTGGTATAACCTCCCACAGTCTTTTTTTGTTCTTTTATCGTAAGCTATCCTTTGCCCATTCATATAACTTATCCATATTCACAATCTTGATTACACCTCTAGAAAGTTCCACAGCCTTTTCTCGTTGAAAATATTTCAACATTCTTGTTACAACTTCTCTAGCAGTACCTAGATTTCTCGCAATCTGATCATGAGTCATCTGAATTTCCAAACTATTTTCCACTTCACTCGTTTCAATAAGAAAAGCAGACAACCTTGCATCAAAACTTTTATATAAAATCTGATCGAGCAACCACATAACATCAGAAAAATTAGCTGCCATAATCTGATTTGTATAATTAGCCATTGGAAGAGATTCTTCCATCAAACTTTTATATAAACGTACAGGAATAACAAAAGCAGTACAGTCAGTTTGTGCCTCAATGGTAATATCAAAATCAATATTATTCATCATACAAGAAGCTGTAAATAAACACACATCTCTTTCAAATAGACGATATAGCGTAATTTCTTTTCCTTCTTCTGAAATAATATATGCTCTTAAACATCCTTCTTCCACAAGAAGTAAACCAAGACAATCATCCTCTCCATTGTGAATGATCTCTCCCTTTTTATACTCTTTCTTTGTAACGCCTACTTCTAATCGCTCCTGCTCCTCCTTTGTTAATTGTTTCCATATTGGAAATACTTCTTTAAATTCCATGTCTTAACCTCTTTTTCTTTCTATTGTCATGGATGTGCTATCTAAACGCATACATGCTCCATTAACATTCTCTTCACTCCCTGCCTCTCCTCTTTTATAAATGAATCGCGGTATTAAGCGCAACTTCCATCATATTTCGGAATCCAGTCTGACGTTCCTCTGTAGATAACTCGATATGATGAATTAAATGATCGGAAACTGTCAAAATCGATAAGGCTCTTTTTCCAGCTCTCGCTGCATTCATATACAGGGCTAACGATTCCATTTCTACAGCTAATACGCCCATTTTCGCCCATCTCTGATTGATATCGGAACGCTCATCATAGAAGACATCTGCTGACAAAATATTTCCAACGATTGGTTCTAATCCTAATTTTTCTGCCTCTTCCATAGCTGTTCTTAACAACGTATAATCTGCTGTAGGAGCAAATGTCCCTGGCAACTCAAACTGAGCCCCATAATTGGATTCGGTACAAACACCCATCCCAATTACAATATCCCTTACGTTGGCACGATCGGAAATAGACCCTGTCGTTCCAACTCGAATAATATTATCCACATCATAATGATGAAATAATTCATAAGAATAGATTCCCATAGAAGGACAACCCATTCCACTTCCCATTACGGAAACTTTCTTTCCTTGATAAGTCCCTGTATATCCAAGCATATTGCGAACCGTATTAAAACAAACGGGATTTTCCAAATATGTCTTTGCAATAAATTCTGCACGCAATGGATCGCCAGGCATTAAAACTGTCTTTGCAATTTCTCCTTGTTTTGCTGTATTATGTGGTGTTCCCATATTTTATTTCTCTCTTTCTATCTATCTTTTACAAAAATTCTCTAACTGCTCTATTTTCTTATTCTTCGGCTTTCATTAGCTCCTTTACAATTGTAAAATATACTTTTACTCCTGTAAACAAAGAATTCTCATCAAAGTCAAATGCAATATTATGATGAGGTGCTGTAATATTAGAACCAATTCCTAAATACAGAGCTTGTCCACCATTCTTTTGAATCTCCTTCATAAAGTAACTAGCATCTTCTGAGCCTTGAAAAGGCTTCTCCTCATACAGGGTATGAATCAAAGCCTGTTCTTTCCCTACTAATTGTTCCTTCATTAAAGCATATTTTGCCCGCTGTATCAACGCTTTATCACTTTTTGCTTCGGGTGCTCCTCCTTGTGTCTTTAATTGACAACGACAGCCATACATAGCGGCTGCTCCCTTGACACAAGCAACCGCTTTTGCATGGAGTTCTTCTTCAATCTCTGTCGTTTCTCCTCTCGTTTCTAATCGAATTAACGCATGATCTGCGATTACATTTCTTCCGCTCCCCGCTTCCATTGTTCCTACATTGATTCGACTAACACCGCGACTATCTTGACAAAGTGTTTCTAAGGCCAAAACAGCACTACAAGCAGCAAGTAAAGCATTTTTTCCTCTTTCGGGAGAAGCTCCTGCATGGGCAGATACTCCAATGAATTCCGCATCTAATTTGGTCGTTGCTAAAAAACCATAGGTTCCAAGTACCAATTCTCCTGTTTGGTTTCCCATTCCCAAATGACCAGATAAGAAATAATCCGCACCTTTTAAGACACCTCCCGTTGCAAATGCTTTCCCAGCTCGTACTCCTTCTTCTGCTGGTTGAAAGACTATGCGTATAGTACCACATAATTTTTCTCTATTTTGCCACAAAATTTTTGAAAGAACGAGCCCTATGGCCATATGCCCATCATGTCCACATGCGTGCATACACCCCTTATTGTTAGAACAAAAGTTTTCTTTATTTGGAATTCGCTCTTCTCGACTGGATTCTTCTTCTGGCAATCCATCCATATCAAACCGTAGCACAACAACAGGACCTTCCTTTTTGCCTTCAATAATGGCCTCTAACCCTGTCACATGCTCCATCTTTTTTATTCTCTCTACATCCATTCCCCTCTGCACTGCCACTTGTTCGGCTTGTTTAATGGCTGTTTCATTTCTTCCCCAACAAAATCCTCGGTTAATAATGTCTTTTCCATACAAAAAAGGGATTCCTATTGCTTCTAAATATTCCATAATTTTCCCTGTTGTATAAAATTCTTGCCAACCAAGCTCTGGAAATTTATGAAACTCCCTTCTAAGAGCAATTAACTCCTCTTTTAACTGACTTTCAACGATATTTGAAAAGAAATCTTCCATTCTATTTCCTCCTACTTTTCTTCCCCTTTAATCCATTTTATTACTATTTTTAAAATTGCTATAATTAGTAGCTAAATACTACTTCTATATCCCCCTTTTTCCTTCTTATAAATATTCTTTTCCCATTAATTCCTTTCCAGAAATTCCTGGCTCTGTCATATTCATCGGATCTAAAATCCTATTTAATTGTTCTTCATTCAAAATTCCTTTTTCTAATATTAAATCACGAATAGAACGGCTGCTTGTAATGGCTTCTTTTGCTAAATCAGCTGCCTCTTGATATCCAATATGAGGGCAAAGAGCGGTAATCGTTCCAACACTATTTTCTACAAGTTCTCGGCATCGTTTTTCATTGGCCGTGATTCCAGATACACAATTATCGATAAAGGTTTCCACGGCATAGGTTAACGTATCGATGGATTGGAATAAGCAATAAAAAACAATCGGCCCAAATGCGTTTAACTCAAGCTGACCTGCCTCGGCTGCCATTGTAATTGTCATATCATTGCCAATAATATTAAAGGCAACTTGATTAACAACTTCTGGAATCACAGGGTTTACTTTTCCAGGCATAATAGAAGAACCATTTTGTTTGGCAGGTAGATTAATTTCTCCAAATCCAGCTCTTGGCCCAGAAGACAGTAAGCGCAAGTCATTGGCAATTTTTGATAGCGTTACCGCACAAGCTTTTACCGCTCCTGATACTGCGACGAAGGAATCTAAGTTTTGCGTACCATCAATTAAATCAAACGCTTGTACAAAATCCATTCCAGAAATTTCAGATAAATTGGGAACAACCCGTCTTAAATATTTCTCATCGGCATTTAACCCTGTTCCTATGGCTGTTCCCCCCAAGTTAATATTCCGCATCTCATCCATCGCTTTATCCATACGATGAATATCTCGCATAATAGCAACGGAATAAGCCTTAAATTCCTGTCCTAAACGAATAGGCACTGCATCTTGCATCTGTGTTCGTCCCATTTTAATAATATGGTTAAATTCCTCTGCCTTCTCACAAAGGGTTTTATAAAGACGACGAAGTTCTCTTCCTGCATGCTCTAAAAGTCGAAGAGAAGTCATCTTTCCCGCAGTTGGAATCACATCATTGGTAGACTGGCCACAGTTTACATGATCGTTTGGATTGACAATGGAATAGTCCCCTTTTTCCCCTCCAAGAATTTCTATGGCACGGTTTGCAATCACTTCATTGGCATTCATATTAAGAGATGTCCCCGCTCCCCCTTGAATCGGATCTACAATAAAAAACTCATGAAGTTTTCCACTTATAATCTCATCACAAGTCTTTACAATGGCATTAGCAATCTTTTTATCTAAAAGACCGACTTCGCAGTTTGTAATCGCTGCCGCTTTTTTAATATAAGCTAAACTATTGATAATCTCTGGATGCATATAAAGCCCTGTAATTCGAAAATTTTCTGCTGCACGAAGAGATTGCACACCGTAATACACATCTTTTGGTATCTGTTTGCTTCCAATAGAGTCCTTCTCTTGACGATAATTGATTTCTCTCTTTTCTTTTTCCATCATAGTCGCCTCCCATAAATTTACCATTTCTTTTTCTTCTTCGTGTAATCCCTTATCACAATATTTCTTTCTATCCCTTCTTTTCTTCTCAGGCTCTCCTCTTCTAACGAGGAAAATTCCATTTATGTATTGCACTTGACTTGTGCTTTTATAGCAATTATTTCTTACTTCCATTATAGGAAAATATGAGAGAAGAATCAAATATAAATATTATGAATTCCTTTTTTGGTCATAATAAATTATTAAGAAGAGAATCCTATCTTTACAAACAACATTTTATTTGATTCTACAGTCTATTTCTCTTATAATAGGCTTTGGGTTCTATATACCTTAAAAAGAAAGGACAGTTATTATGAAAAAAATACTTCTTTTAGCGACAGGTGGCACTATCGCCTCTGTACAAACAGAACAAGGTCTTGCTCCTGCTACAACAGCCGAAGAAATTTTATCTTATATTCCAGAAGCAAAGAACCTTTGTGATTTAAGCGTACAACAAATATTTAATATTGATAGCACAAATATACAACCTGAGCATTGGGTTAAAATCGCTACCGAAATTCAAAAACAATATGAGCGCTATGATGGTTTTGTCATCACTCATGGCACAGATACGATGGCATATACGTCTGCGGCTCTTTCTTATTTAATTCAAAACTCTGAAAAACCAATTATTATTACAGGCTCTCAAAGACCAATTAGCGCCTCTATTACTGATGCCACCAAAAATTTAATGGATAGTATTCGTTTTGCCATCAAAAAAAATGTCCATGGTGTCTTTCTCGTTTTTGATGGAAAAGCGATCGTGGGTACTCGTGCTAGAAAAATCCGTTCCAAAAGTTATAGCGCTTTTGAGAGCATTAATTATCCAGTAGCCGCCTTCATCGATGAAAACCGTATTTTACAGTATGTGGAGACAGAATCAGAACCTCATGCCCCTATTTTTTACAATCGACTCGTTCCAAAAGTATTTGTATTAAAATTAATTCCCGGAGTCGAACCAGATATTTTACAATATATTAGCAAACATTATGATGCGATTATCATTGAAAGCTATGGTGTTGGTGGAATTCCATTCCATGATATGAGAAATTTCTTTAAAGAGTTAGAAGAGATGACAAAGCAGGGTAAAATTATCGTTATCGCCACACAAGTTATGTTAGAAGGAAGCGATGCAGAAGTATATGAAGTTGGTTTCAAAGCCATTAATCAATATAACGTGTTACAAGCCTATGATATGACGGTAGAAGCCGCTGCCGTAAAATTAATGTGGATTTTAGGAAAAACGAAGAACTTCGCAGAAGTAAAAGAACGTTTTTATAAAAGAATTAATTATGATATTTTAACGTAATAAATTTTTAGGCTGTCTTAGGAAACAAAATTCGTTTCTTTTTGTTTCCTAAGACAGCCTATTTTACCCGAAGGCAACGAGAGAAGTTGTTAGAATGTACTTCTCATCGCTTTATAGGAAAAAATTAGCTTTAATCAATCTTATATCGCCCGCCGATAATCAAGCATTTTGAATCCGTTCCATGCCCAATTTCTCTTGTTTTTACAATGGTTAAGTTTGGATTATCAACAACATCTCTTACTATGTCTTCCACTGGTGGTTGTAATCTTCTTCGTTCCATTTCTGTAAAAGTACCTAATAAAATTCCTTTAACTTGATCAAAGATTCCCATCATCTTCATCTGAATCAAATAGCTTGTCAAGGATTCCACATTTCCACTATTGCTTTCTAAAAATAAAATCTTATCTTTTACATCTGGAAAATATGGTGTTCCTGCCAGTTTTAAAAAGCAACGGATATTTCCCCCAATGACTTCTCCTTCAATATGTTCTCCTTGAATAAAGTAAGTAGTAATTCCAAAGAGATCGATGGCATCTTCCATAAGAGATTTCACAAATCTTTCTTTTTGGGCGGTTCCTCTTTCCCAAATCAAGCTATTGATCTGGTAAAGAAATGCCATTTGTCCAGTTTGGGATAAAATGCTGTTTAATACAACCGTTAAATCGCTATATCCAAAAAATGGTTTTGGATTTGTTTTTATTTTTTCAAAATCTAACCATGGAAGGACTTCATTTCCAAGATCCCCTCCAGAAACATCGAAAATTGCTTTTACTTCTTTATTTTCATAAAAGCTCATTAAAATTTCTGCTTTTTGCTTCCCTGTTCCACTAGAAGCACTTCCCTCTTTTGCAAAGATATAAGGGCTATCGATGACTTTTAATCCCATTCCTTTTAATACTTCATGAAGTTCTTGCATTTGATTACGATATTCTACTTGTTTTCCATTAGAACAAACAGTAAGTGCAACGGTATCACCTTTTTTTAATAATGGCATATTTGTCTTCCTCTCTTTTCTTTCCAATATTTTTTGTAAGGCATCTATAAAATAATATTTTTTTGTTCCCCTTTTACAAAGCTATGTAAATTGTCAAAAATAATATCTGCACGTTTTATCATAGACTCTTTTGTAGCAAAAGCAACATGTGGTGTTACGATAATATTTTTTGCATTTAATAATGGATGATCGTTTGGAATCGGAGGTTCCATTTCAAACACATCCACGGCTGCTCCTGCAATTCTTCCTGTATTTAACGCATCCGCTAACGCTTTTGAATCCACAACTGGACCTCTTGCCTCATTGATCAAGTATGCAGTTGGTTTCATATAACTTAATGTTTCTTCATTGATAATGCCTTTTGACTGTTCTGTTACTGGACAATGAAGTGCCACAATATCCGCTTGTTCCATCATTTCTTTCATCGGAAGATAGGTCATTTCTTCTGTACTTTCTTTATGAGAAAATCCATTATAAGCAATGGTTTTACATCCGAAAGCACGGCATAACTTGGCAACAGAAGATCCAATAGCACCTGCACCGATAATCCCTACTGTCTTACCGTTTAATTCTCCACCGATGAGCCCATCTTTTGTACCACCTTCACGGCATCTTTTTTCAACAGCAGGAAAGTTTCTAAGAAGAGATAACATCATACAAATGGTAAGCTCAGCTACCGCATCATTAGAATATCCGCTGGCATTGCTCACTTTTACATTACATTCCTTTGCAGCTTGTAAGTCCACATGATCGACACCTGTAAATGCCACATTGATGTATTTTAAGTTTTTACAACTTCGAATCACTTCTCCCTGTAATGGCATATTGGCAATGACTAAAACATCTGCATCTTTTGCTTCTTCTATTTGTACTGCCACATCATCATTTCTCTCATAGACAGTTACTTCATGTCCTTCCTCTCTTAGAGGTATAAGATAGCTTTCTAGTTTCTCATCTGTAATCCCAAGTCCTTCTAGTAATACAATCTTCATCTGCCGATTCTTCCTTTCCTTTTATAAATTTTCATAAATAGCCGTATACTTTTCTTTTAGATAAGTAGTGTAATAATCTGGATTAAATCCTTCTCCTGTCATGGCTACTAAGATTTGTTGCATATTTTTTGTCTTTCCAAAACGGTGGACATGCTCTTTTAAATAGTCAATAATTGGAGCCATGGTTCCCTTTCTTAAATACTCTTCCACTGGCATCACTTTTTGTAAATGGGCATAAATTTGAGCAGCAACCGCATTACCGATGGCATAAGAAGGGAAATATCCAATACTTCCTTGGGACCAATGGACATCTTGTAACACGCCTTCCGCATCATTTTCAGGACGAATTCCTAAATATTCTTCATATTTTTGATTCCAAATTTCTTTGATCTCCTCTGTTTTTAAATCATGATTCATAAACATTTTTTCAATTTCATAGCGAACCATAATATGTAAGCAATAAGTAAGTTCATCGGCCTCTGTACGGATTAAAGATGGTTCTGCTTTATTAATTCCAACGAAGAAAGTATCCAAATCCACATCTTCTAACTGGTCTTTAAAACACTCTTTTAACTTTGGAAAAACTGGTTCCCAAAAAGCACGACTTCTTCCGATATTGTTTTCATAAAGTCTTGATTGACTTTCATGCATACCCATAGAAGTTCCACCGCCTACCATAGAAAATGTATACTGATCGTCTACATCCATTTCATATACCGCATGACCACTTTCATGAATGGTAGAAAAAATAGCACTTTCCATAAGCTCTTCCATATAAGCGGTTGTAATACGCACATCTTTATTATGAAGCTCTGTTGTAAATGGATGGGCACTTTCTGCCATCACACCACGGTCAAAATCAAACCCTACATAACGAGCAATCCATTCATTGAATTCTCTTTGTTTTTCAATAGGATAAGAACGAGATGCATAGTCTTTCTTAATCTTATCCTTCTTTTCTGAAACCATTTTTACAAGAGGAACGATTGTTTCTTTTAACTTTCCAAAGAAATCATCGAGTTCTTTTGTTGTAAATCCTTCCTCGTAGTCATTTAATAATTTATCATAACGAGTTTCAAAAGTTCCTTTTGCCTTTAATACATAATCCGCAAATTTCTTTTGATAAGAAATAATTTTATCCAGCGTTGGAGCAAACATTGAAAAATCGTTCTTTTCCTTTGCTTCTTGCCAAATGTGTTGGGATGCAGAAGTTAACTCAGCAAATGCTTGATATTCCTCTGCTGGAATTAATTCTAAATCTTCATATGTCTTTTTTAATTCTTTTAATACCGCCTGTTCAAACTCATCAAGATCACTTTCTTTTTCTAACTGGTGCATCAGAGCTTTTACGTTATCATTAATAAGAGCATGGTAAAGTTCCCCTGATAAGATTCCCATGGCTTTCGCTGTTGTTTCAATTCCCTGTTTCGGTGCACAAGTGGCATTGTCCCAATGGAATAAAGTCATTGCCATGCTCATTGCTTGTACCCGATCTAATTCTTTTTTTAACTGTTCAAAAACTGGATTCATCTATTACTAGAGCTGTTCAAAATATAACTACTTGTTTTATAACAGCCCTCCTCCTTCCTTTTTCTAAATTGGCTACTTGACTCGTTGCCTTCACGTAAATGATTAAGGACACCTTATCATAACGAAGGGTGTCCATATCATCTTCTAATCAATGCGTAACGATTACAGTCTAAAAATTGTTATTTATTTTATACTTACAATACCCAATTTCCTTTATCAAAGACTGGAACTTCTTCTCCGTTTTCTATAATTCCTGTGATGGATAAATCGGAAGTTCCCACCATGAAATCCACATGATTAATGGAATGGTTTCCTCCTGCTTCAAAAAGCTCTTCCTCTGTCATAGATTCTCCATTTTGAATCGTTGTTGGATAACATTCTCCAAAGGCAAAATGACAAGAGGCATTTTCATCAAATAATGTATTGTAAAATAAAATTCCCATATTAGAAACTGGAGAATCGAATGGAACTAACGCCACTTCTCCTAAATGTCTGCTTCCTTCATCCGAATTTAAAAGGCGATCTAATGCCTCTTCTCCTTCTTCCGCAGAAAATTCTTCCACTCTTCCGTTTTTAAATGTAAGGCGGAAGTTTTTAATTAATGTTCCTTCAAAAGAAAGTGGTAATGCGGATACAACAGTTCCTTCTCCAATACGGCGATCTGGCATAGTAAAGATTTCTTCTGTTGGCATATTGGCAACAAAATCCACACCATTGCTATCCTTTTCAGATCCACCTTCCCATTTGTGACCTTTTGCAAGTCCTACAACAAAATCTGTTCCAATGCTATTTTTATAATGAAGCTTTGCAAACTGCATTTCATTTAACTGTTTACATTTTTGCTCTAAGAAATGATTGTGTTCTTGCCATGCCTTTACAGCATCTTCTGTTGTTCCAATGCGAGTTGCTTGAAATACTGCTTCCCAAAGTTTTTCCATGGCCTCTTCTTTTGAAACGTCTGGGAACACTTTCATTGCCCATTTTTCATTTGGAATGGCAACTACATTCCAAGGAATTTCGCTTGCCATCATTCTTTTATAAAAAACTTCAAATGCTTTATCACTGGCCTTTGCATTTGCCTTTAATTTAGCACTATCAACACCTTTAAATACTTCTGGATCTCCACCAGAAATACTAATAAAGCAAGCGCCTTCTCTTGCATAATGATTTAAAGACTCCGCTTGCCATTCTGGAACTTGTTCAAATACGGATAAATCCGCATAATCATAGGTAAGTCTACTAATCTGTTCATCTTTAAAGTGAACGATCACTTGTCTTGCTCCTGCTTCATATCCTTCTTTTGTAATCATTCTAGCAAAAGCATAACATTCTGCGGGACAACGAAGAACGATATCTTGTCCTTTTTGCACATTGACGCCTACGCGCACAATGAGTTTTGCATATTCTTGTAATTTCTGTTCAAATGTCATAGTTTTATCCCTTTCTATCATCTTATGATACGATAAAATATATTTTACGAATCTTTTTACTTTTTTATTAAAATAAGTTTATTTTTTTACTGTTATTTTTTTATTATACTAAATCTACTATATTTATACAACCACTGTCCTAGCAATTTTCTAACAGAATACCGTTTCTAACTGGTTGCCGTCCCGTAAAGAACAAAGTATGCTCTGTGGGCAATTTCCTATAACAAAAAAGTACCTTTCTCTCACCAACTGGAAGAAAAAGGTACTCTTCTATCTATATTTGTTTTCTCACAATTTTATATTCATCGTTTGTCTGATAATACGGGCATTCATAAAAAGTATCCGATAAAAATCTTGCCATCTCATCTTCATCTAAGTTCACTTGACATTCATAGCACTCATACTCTTCATCATATACATAATTTCCGCACATCTCACAATCTGTTCTTGCCATAGTCTTTCCTTCTTTCTTTTCCTGTTCCTATTCTTTTATTTATTCTTAAATTTTTATCCTCACAATTTATTTAAATACCCTTTTTAAAAAGACAATAAGAATAACAAAAAGGGATAATCAACATCACAATAACTAAGTAAACTAGAGGAATCCATTCTGATAGAGAAAAAAGTCCTGTTGCTAAAAATAAAACTCCACCAACAATCCAAAGATATCCTGCCATATGGTGAGTCTTATTCCAATTTTCTTCACTATGAAGTGTCCAAGGAACTTTAATCCCAATGGTATAGTTTTGCTTGCACTTTGGCAAATAGTTTCCAATCAAAATAAATAAGATTCCGATTAACACAGGAACTACTTTTTCCACTCTTATTTCTTTCCCAAGAGCGATTAAAATAGTAATTGGATAAAAAATAAAGCATATGGCCGGAAGAAGTAGTTTCAGAAGAAATCTTATTTTCTTAGAAGTATTCTTTCTTCTCGGATCGGCTTCACTGACGAAATTAACCCCCAAATTAAGAACAGCCATAAGAACTGGTACGCCAAATACCGCCATCGGTTTTGAAACATAGTTATCAATATTCCCATGAGAATCCCAATGAACCCCTATTTGTGCTGGTAATTGCTCATAAAATGGCAATACAAATAAAATAGGAACTACGCACAAAATTGTTGTTATAATTAAGAAAAACCACTCACGATTTTTTTCATTCTTCATACATCTTCCCTCCAAACTGTGCAAACCAAAGTATCACTTCTTCAAACACAGATACATTAATTTCATAATAAATAAAATTTTTATATTTGGATTCTAAAATAAGATCTGCTTTCTTCAACTGTGATAAATGATAGGATATGGTTGCATTGGTAGCATCAAAATGCTTTGCAATATCCCCCGCTGACATTTTCCCATTCTTTAACATCACTAAAATCTCTCTTCGAATGGGATCTGCAAGTGCTTTAAATGTCTCTGGAAATCCCATATTCCCTCACTTCCTTTCCTCTCTTTTAATACCTATTTAGAAATATTTCTAAATAGATTTTATGACACAAAATCAAAAAAGTCAACATCTATTTAGATAAAATTCTAAATAGATGTTGACTTCTTATTTATGTCTAATACTACAAAACAGGAGCCATTAAAATTCTTCCTGTTCCACGATACACATTCACCAATCCTTCTCCTGATACGGCAGAACCGATTAAACTTTTTGTAGATTTTTCTACTGTAAATTTCAAAGAACCGCTCCATGCAACGGCAAAATTACCATCAATTTTCACAACATCATCTTGTAATACAATTTCCACTAACTCGTCTCTTGGAACATTGCTTTCAAGAACTGCTACTCCGCGTCCTTTTAACGCTAAATTAAATAGTCCTTCATTTCCTAACACTGCACTAGAAAGATTACTTCTTGCTACAACCGTCTGATTTACGCTGTCCTCACAAGCAAGGAAAAGCCCATCATCTAGTACTAATCCACCTTCCCAATCTTCTACGTTTTCAAGAAGGATGTGCTTATAAGTTGGCTCTAACATCACATAGCCTGTTCCATAATACTTTGGCTTCACGGTAGATTCCTTTGTTACCGATCCTTTTAAAGCTTTTCCAAAGAAGTCTCCTACTCCTTTAATATCACTTTTTGCCTCCACTGAACCTGCTGTCCACTGCATACCCCCTGCACTTACAATGATTCCACTATTATCAAGGTCAATAAACACTTGTCGTTTGCGAATATTCATTTCAGAACAATAATAAGCATTAACCGCAGATGATGGATCCACACTCAAGTCTTTTGTATATTCAAGAACTTTAATTCCTTTTTTCTCTTCTACTACTCTTAAATTTGGATTATCAATTAGATTTTGAACACGAATCATACGCTTCCTCCCTTATGTTTCCCATAGTTAAACATTAGCTACATCATTCATATGCCTCCATTATAACATTCAGAAGAAATACCGTAAATATGGAAATTTTTATCTATTATTGCTTCTGAAAGATATTTCTCCTAATTTCATTCAAACGAAATAGAACTACAACTATCTCGAATCTCTCCGATCAGATTATATAATAATACCTTTTCATCACAATCCTTTAAAATATCTAACGCTTCCTTGGCTTTTCTATAATAAGATTGTATCTGCTCTTTACATTGTTCTAGCACCTTACTCTTTATTAGAATCTCTAACACTCTTTTATTGACTTCTTCTTTCGTTATTTTCCGTTCTCTATCCCCTTGAGCTAATTTTTTTAATTCCATATAATACTCTTTTTCTCTACAGGCCAAAATAATTGGCATCGTATAAATACCATTGGAAAAATCTTGGCAAACAGGCTTTCCTTCTTTTTGCAAAGAACTAGAAAAATCAATTAAATCATCACGGATTTGAAACATCATCCCTAAGTTTCTTCCATACTGTTCCATATGCTTTATCATTTTTTGTGTGCATTTTCCTTCCATCGCCCCAACACTACATGCTAATTCAAATAGAATAGCTGTCTTTCCTTCTATATTCTCTAAGTATTTTTCTAATGTAATATCTAAATTATATAGATTACTATTTTGTCCTAGCTCTCCTTCGCATAACTGTTCTAACATTTGATAAATTTTCTTATGTCGATTGGATAACCTACAATTGGTGTGTCCAATAATAGAAAATATCATGTAATCTCCTGCATAGACTGCCATTTTTTGTCCAAATTTTTTCTGAACGGATAATCTTCCTCTTCGATAACTCGCTTCATCAATGACATCATCATGAACAAGAGATGCCATATGACAAATCTCTATAATAGCTGCATATTCGGTTACATCTATTTGTCTATCTCCAAACCTTGCACAAAGCAATGTTAAGATCGGTCGTATTTGCTTTCCTTTAGAAGCCAAAATCCAATTCATAACTTCTTGCATTCCTTTATTTTTCGATAATAATAGACGCTCCATATGCTCATTTACTAAAGATAATTCTTTTTCTAATCCGTGTATTCTTTCTAGCTGAATCATCCTCTTATCCTCTCTTTCCCTAATCATCCTTTTCCTACAAAATATATATTATTATACAATATATTTTTTCTTTTTTTGATCAAATCTTCCTTGACAATTATAAAAAAATCTTATACTATGTGATATATAGTATTTAATGCATAGTATACAATATATACCACACCAAGTATAGGAGGTTTTTATGGATACACAAAGAAAGAAAGGGATTCTTGATATTTGTGTGTTGTCGGTACTTCATCGCACTCCATCGTATGGCTATCAGATTATTAAGGAAGTATCGGATTGTATTGAAATATCCGAATCCACTTTATATCCAATTTTAAAGCGGTTAGAAAAGTCTAATTGTCTAACAACCTACAAACAAGAATATAATGGACGAATTCGAAAATATTATGAGATCACCCAAATAGGTGAGGAAAAGATACAAGATTTTCTTTCTGAATGGGATGAAATTAAACAAATTTATGCCTTTGTAGAGGAAAAAATACAGAAATAACAATGAAAAGCAAGAGCACGGGGTATGCCGTTTTACGTAAATAAAAGAGCTTACGTTTCGCTAGAAAGAGAGGTATTTATGAACACAGAGCAATATATGGAACAATTAATGGAAGAAATCAAAGATTTTTCAGAACAAGATAAAAAACAGATTAAAGAATATTTTGAAGAAATGATTTACGATCGAATGGAAGATGGCAAATCCGAATCCGATATTTTAAAAAAGCTCGGTTCTCCTAAAGATGTTAGTTATAAATTAAAACTAGAATATGAATCTCATTTAGAAAAAGACGAAGTTCCACAAGCAGAGGATAAAAAGATGATTTCCTTCTCTTCTCTTTCAAAAAAGAATGAAAATTCTTCTACCAAGAAAGAAATGCCTACTTCTATTTTCGTTCAAGCCGAAAATGTTAAAATTATAGCGTTAAGGGAAAATATTCCTTATCCACAAGTGGAATTTGATGAAGATAAACAAGTGGATCTTCTCTCCATCACAGAAGAAAATGGCTGTTTTAAAGTTGTTCATAAGATAAAGAAATTGTGGTTCCTCGGTCTTTTAGGATTCCATAAGACAAAATCAATGATTCTCCATATTCCAACAGCATTTCATGGTGATTTAACACTGATAAGTTGTAATTCCTCAATCCAGTTACGAGACTTTGATTCCCTTACGGAATTACACTGTAACACAAGCAATTCAAAAATTGCCCTTCAAAACATAAACGCAGACAAGATAAGCCTCCAAACTTCTAATTCTTCTATCCGATTAGAAGATATTTCTGGAGGAAATATCCGTGCAAAAACTTCTAACTCTAAGATTTTATTAGATGAAGCTACATTTTCAAATACAATTGATTTAATTACTTCCAACGCTCCAATTGAAGTCCATAGAATCGTTGGCAAATCCATTAAACTTCACACAAGCAATTCTTCTGTTAAAGGCGAAATTTCCGGTAGCATTGTAGATTATAATATCATAAGCAGTACAAGCAATGGATCTAGCACATTGCCAAGCCGTATGAATACAGGAAAAGATAAGGATTTAACAGTGAAAACAAGCAATGCAAAAATTAATCTCACATTTGAACAAGACCAATAATTGAAAATAGATAACAAACAAAGAAATTAAATTCTATAAGCAAAAAGGAGATAGACGTTAACAATAAGGTCTATCTCCTTTTTCTAGCTTTACTATGTCAAAAAATGAATGTGCGTTTTCTTATTATGCGTTTAAGAAATTTAAGACTGCTTGTACTTCTGTTTTTACTCCGGCTTCCATCGCCTCTTCTTTAATCATAAATTTAGGGTGATGGTTGGCAAAACCACAGCCTTCTTCGGCTGTACCGCCTCCAAGGATTACAAAACATTCTGGTGCAATTGTCTGATAGTAAGAGAAATCTTCACTAGCACTTGTCATAGGTGCTGCATGTACCAATTCTTCTCCTAACACTTCTTTTGCACTGTCCATAACAAGTTTTGATAAGTCAGCATCATTGATAACCGCCATATAAGATTTAATATAATTTAAATCATAAGTAGCTCCATATGTTTTACATACGTTATCAATAATATCTTTTACTCTTTGTTCAACCTTATTACGAGTTTCTTCATTAACCGTACGAATAGAAGCACTCATATAGGCTTTATCAGGGATAATGTTTGGCGCATCTCCTGACTTAAACTCTCCGACAGAAATAACTGCAAGTTCTCCTGGTGTAACATAACGAGAAACAACTGTTTGAAGCTGATTGATAATCTGTGTTCCTACAATAATTGGATCTACTCCATTTTGAGGCATAGAGCCATGGCTTCCTTTTCCTTGAATATTTAAGAAAAATCCGTCCGCTGCTGTTGTAGCTGCCCCTTCTTTATGAATATGAATACTTCCTGCCTCTAAGTTTGGAATAATATGAAGTCCTACTACGGCATCCACATCATTTAACACACCAGTTTCAATAATTTGTGTCGCCCCGCCTGGTTCTTTTTCTTCTGCGTGTTGGAAAATCAATTTTACAGTTCCATGTAACTCATCTCTCATTTCAGATAATACTTTTGCTGTTGCTAAAAGCATAGCTGTATGGGTATCATGTCCACAAGTATGAGCAACTTTTTCCACTTTTGAACGGAAAGGTAAGTCCCCTTCTTCTTGCATAGGAAGAGCGTCCATATCCGCACGAAGTAAAATCGTTTTCCCTTCCTTTGCACCTTTAATAATCCCTAATACACTTGTTCCTACTGGTTTTTCGATCTCAATATTTCCAAAAGAACGTAGTTTTTCTTCTACAAAAGCTGATGTTTTAAATTCTTCGAAGGAAAGCTCTGGATTCTCATGGATATGTCTTCTCCATTCTATCATTTCCTGAACAGGAATTTTATTAAACCATTCTTTCATTTTTAATACCTCCTATATGTCGTTTTTATTGTTTTAAAGACGAAAGTAAAAACTTTCGCCTTAATGTTTATTCCGATCTTTTTAATTTTCTTGTGGTTTTTTTACTAATAATGCTGCAACTCCTGAAATTACCATACAAATAGCAAGTCCAATAAAGGAATTTAAGTAACTATCTTCTTTTGCTAAAGCACTTACAAGCTGTGGAGAAACGATACCTCCAATAAATGCTCCAATGTTTAATACTGCAAAAGAAGAACCGATAATCTTTCTTGGAACTAATTGATATGGAACTGCTAACAATCCGGAAAATGCGATCATCATAAGGAAAGTAGCAACATATAAAGCAATAATTGCCACTTCATAAACTGGAGCAATAATGAACACAATAACACAAATTGCTGTTAAAATAGAAGCTACAAAAATGAACATTAATTCTTTTCCACTAAAGAATTTTGTAATAATTGGACCACCTGCAGCCATGGCAATTGTCATAACGACATAAAATCCTACCATGATTTTAGAAAGTCCAGCAGAATCATTAACTCCAAAGTTTACACGTAATACATTTGGAAGCCAGAATAACATGGCAACTCCAACTAAGTTACTAAATAATACAGAGATTGCTAATAAAATTGTATTTTTATTTTTCCAAGCATCAAAGAAACCAACTTTTTCCGTAGCTGCTTGTGTCTGTACTTTTTCTACTTTTGTTTCTTTTAAGAAGAAGATAACAGCAAGAAGAGCAACTAAATAGCCTGCTGATAAGAAGTAATAAGCATGGTGCCAGTTAGAACGAATCATTTTTTCTCCAACTGTACTAGCTAAAATACCACCAATACCTGCTGTTGCTACAACGAATGATTGTACTTTTGCACATTGATCGCTTGCATAGTTATCGCTGATGATCTTTGGTGCACCGTTTGTATAACCAGCCTGACCAAATCCAACCATAAATCTTAAGAATAAAATAGCAAATAAGCTACTTACATTTCCAAATAAGAAAGAAAATACCATAAGAACTGTCAAAGATGCAATGACAAATTTCTTATATCCAAAGCGGTCAACAAGCCAACCACCTGGAATGGTAACTAAAATAAAGCTAATATAAAAAACTGAGGATAAATTCCCCATCTGTTCTTTTGTAAATCCATAAGTACTGATCAAATTATCCGCAGTAAATCCGATCATACTTTTATCAAGATTTGCAAAAACCCCTATGAAGAATACAACTATAAAT
>OJJJ01000498.1_pt1 | contig 18359 bp, 19 predicted proteins | sample 1596311 | NCBI WGS metagenome assembly OJJJ01 (sample SAMEA4350140, study PRJEB24818) | metagenome | biome: human; feature: gut; material: faeces | place: Denmark | collected 2013-09 | reverse complement strand
ACTGCGTAAAACGATGGCGCGGTGGTGGTAATTTCGGCCACGTCTAACATTTCGTGAGAAACGTTCTCTTTTTTGTCCAGATAGCGCTGCCAGAAAAAGTGGGCAATCGCCATGCCGATAATGGCGGCAATGGAAATCGGCAGCGTGGTTTTAAATGCGAAGTCGATCAACGGCATTTCTGCGGCTTTGGCGGCGAGAACCACATCACCAGAAGTGGGGGATAGAATAATGGCGGCAGGGGAGGCGCAAATGGCCGCCGCAGCACCGCGGCTGATACCCACGTTAACCATCACCGGAAAGAGGGTTGCCATCAGCAGTACGCCCAGCCCCGTCGCTGAAGAGACCGCCAGTGACATCAGGCAGGCGACAAAGTAGGCGGCAATCATTAACACATAGGGTGAGTTGATATATTGCAGTGGTTTGGAAGCCAGTTTAACCACCATATCGTTTGCACCAATATGCGTCATGTAGGCGGCAAAACCACACAGCATCATGATCATCATGCCGAGATCGCCACCGCGGCTCATCAGCAAAATTTTAATGTATTCAACGATGTCTGTTGCTGTGTAGCCCGTGCTTTCGGCACTACCGGGCAAAACTTTATGACCCATCAGGGCGCTGATAATCAGTAAAACCAGGCCACCGACAAACAGTACGCCGGTCGCGGAATAACCTTTAATGATGTAGCGCGCTACACCCACAATAACCATAACTCCGATAAGGAGTTCTATAAATGTCAACATTATTTCCCCTGTCACATTGACGCCCAGAAAGTAAAAAAACTAAAAAAAGCATAAAACGGTGAGAGAATGTGCCTAATAAACGGATAACCCTCGCTGATTGAAATCAATAAAAATACGGATTAAACCAATGGCTGAGCCATTTTTTCAACATAGCGGATGAACCGGGAATGCTGCAATCAAAAAGTGTGAAGTCATCTGTGGTTGTGTGGGATTTGACATTGAATTGATCTTGTTTTGTTTTCTAATTGTTAATTTATTTAACTTTTGCATGCAAAATGAACAATTTATTGATATTAATAGAGTAATGACCGTTTCAGATAAGGCTCAAAAAATATAAGGGAAATAAACTACGCGCATACGAAGGGAATATTCTGATTTTTAACCCTAAGCATTTTCGTTAAGTTAACATTAAGGATGGCTTTGCTACAATTAATGCAGAACCCCAGAATGGTAATTATGTTGTGATTGTCGCGAAGCGCTATTTCCTGTTTATTTCATTTGTTTTTACTCAGTTGGCTGTTATTCCACAGGCCACCGCTGAAGATAAAGGTTGGTTTGATACCTTCAAAGATAATGTCAGCGAAACCTGGCAGCAGCCGGAGCATTATGACCTGTACGTGCCCGCCATTACCTGGCATGCGCGATTTGCCTACGATAAAGATAAAACAGATCGTTACAATGAACGCCCCTGGGGAGCGGGATTTGGTCAGTCCCGTTGGGATGATAAAGGCAACTGGCACGGGCTGTATATTATGGCCTTTAAGGATTCCTACAATAAGTGGGAACCCATCGGAGGATATGGCTGGGAAAAAACCTGGCGCCCGCTGGCCGATGATAACTTCCATACTGGTCTGGGCTTTACCGCCGGTTTCACCGCGCGTGATAACTGGAACTACATTCCTGTGCCGGTGATACTGCCACTGGCATCGATAGGTTATGGTCCGGCAACATTTCAGATGACCTACATACCCGGTACGTATAATAACGGGAATGTCTATTTTGCCTGGATGCGTTTCCAGTTTTGATGAACGATGTGTATTGATATGTGGCCAAGTATAAATCATTAAAAAACAATTAATTACGAACGTTACTGCAAAAATAACGCGACATTTATCACTTTTTGGCAAAGTTCGACTGGACAAAGTCCACCACAATTGTTGTACTGATACCCGACACAGCATTTGTGTCTATTTTTCATGTAAAGGTAATTTTGATGTCTAAGATTAAAGGTAACGTTAAGTGGTTTAATGAGTCCAAAGGATTCGGTTTCATTACTCCGGAAGATGGCAGCAAAGATGTGTTCGTACACTTCTCTGCAATCCAGACCAATGGTTTTAAAACTCTGGCTGAAGGTCAGCGTGTAGAGTTCGAAATCACTAACGGTGCCAAAGGCCCTTCTGCTGCAAACGTAACCGCTCTGTAAGCATACGACAGCAAGAATTCAAAACCCGCTTAATTGCGGGTTTTTTTATCTTCAGTGTGCCGAAGAAGCGGAAACCAGCCAGAACGCCAGGGCGGTCATCGCAAAAGACCCCAACAGATTGATCAGTACGTTCACCATTGCCCAGCCAAAACGTCCGTCTTGCAGTAAAAACACCACCTCTGCTGAGAATGTTGAGAAGGTGGTCAGCCCGCCGCAAAAGCCTGTCGTAATCAATACCTTCCACATAGGGTCAATGTGGGTCATGCGATTGAACCACGCCAGCCCCATACCAATGATAAACGCCCCAATTAAGTTTGCAGCCAGCGTGCCGAAGGGAATCGCTTGATGAAGGGGGTTAAATCGCATACTCAACAGCCATCTGGCTACGCTACCTGTACCACCGCCAATAAAAACCGCTAAAAGGAGTTGTGACACTGCATAATCCTGCTATTTGATTGTATATAGTGTGAGTGTAACGCTGAATAATCATTATTGGCGAGCCTAACCGTTTTTTCAGGAGGGAGTATGTTCGTTGCTGCAGGGCAATTCGCCGTGGGTCCCTCATGGGAGAAAAATGCCGAAACGTGCGTGTCATTGATGTCCCAGGCCGCGGGCGAGGGCGTCTCATTGTTGGTCTTACCCGAAGCGTTGCTGGCCCGTGACGATCTTGACCCTGACCTGTCAGTGAAATCTGCTCAATGGCTGGAAGGGGGATTTCTGACGCGATTACTGCGAGAAAGCGTGCAGAATGAGATGACAACGATCCTGACGATTCATGTTCCCTCGCTGCCGGGACGGGCGTTTAACATGCTGGTGGCGGTACGAAGAGGTCAGGTTGTGGCTCATTACGCCAAATTACAACTCTATGATGCTTTTTCGATTCAGGAGTCGCGTAATGTTGATGCAGGCGATGTCGTACCGCCGCTGTTGGACGTGGAAGGTCTTAAAGTCGGTTTGATGACCTGTTACGATTTACGCTTCCCTGAGCTGGCATTAGCATATGCTTTGCAGGGGGCAGATATTCTGGTACTCCCTGCGGCCTGGGTACGCGGCGCGCTAAAAGAACATCACTGGGCTACGCTGCTGGCGGCCAGATCATTGGATGCAACCTGCTATCTGATTGCTGCCGGTGAGTGTGGCAATAAGAATATTGGTCAAAGCCGGATAATCGATCCGTTTGGCGTAACGATTGCCGCTGCCGCAGAAACACCCGCGCTGATTGTTACTGAGGTTTCTGCCGAACGAGTGCGACAGGTCAGGGCGCAACTTCCGGTGTTACGCAACCGACGCTTTGCGCCACCGCAATTATTATGACGTTTTTTTAAACAAGACTTGATTCACCTTGTTACAGATTGCTATTGTGTGCCCGCGTCGAAAGGCCGTTAAAATTCTCAGGTTAATATGGCGCTTTATGCAGCCTGGTTTAAGTGAAGAAGGTATCTATGGGTGAGATTAGTATTACCAAACTGCTGGTGGTTGCCGCACTGGTCGTTCTGCTGTTTGGTACCAAGAAGTTACGTACTCTGGGTGGAGACCTGGGAACGGCAATTAAAGGCTTCAAGAAAGCGATGAACGATGAAAATGCCGATGCGAAGAAAGATGCTGATGGTAGCGTTCAGGCTGAGAAGCTTTCTCATAAAGAGTGATGTCAGGAGCATGATGCTCATACTGCAAACTCTGCATGAAAAAAACCGGCATTTGCCGGTTTTTTTATTGCTGAAATGTAAGTGAGTATTACGCGATCACTTCACTTCCAGCCCTTTTGCCTGCATGTCTGCATGATATGAAGAACGTACAAATGGACCGCAAGCTGCATGGGTAAAGCCCATTGCCATAGCTTCCGCTTTCATTTCATCGAACTCATCCGGGCTAACATAGCGCTGAACCGGCAGATGGTGACGGCTTGGCTGTAAATACTGCCCCAGCGTTAGCATGGTAACGCCATGACGACGCAGGTCACGCATGACCTCAATGATTTCCGCGTTGGTTTCACCCAGACCCACCATCAGACCTGATTTGGTTGGGATCTCCGGATGGGCTTCTTTGAAACGCTCCAGAAGCTTCAGTGACCAGTTGTAATCTGCACCCGGACGTACATTGCGGTAAATACGCGGTACGTTTTCAAGGTTGTGGTTAAACACGTCTGGCGGCGTTGCGGTGAGGATATCCAGCGCGCGATCCATACGACCACGGAAGTCAGGTACCAGCGTTTCGATTTTAATCGACGGGCTTTTCTCACGGATAGCTGTGATGCAGTCCGCAAAGTGTTGAGCACCGCCATCGCGCAGATCGTCGCGATCGACGGAGGTGATGACGACATAGCGCAGCGCCATGTCCGCAATAGTTTGAGCCAGTTTTAACGGTTCGTTGGCATCCGGGGCAACCGGACGACCATGGGCAACGTCACAGAATGGGCAGCGGCGGGTACAAATCGCGCCGAGGATCATAAAGGTTGCGGTGCCGTGATTGAAACATTCAGCCAGGTTAGGGCAGGACGCTTCTTCGCAGACAGAGTGCAGGCCATTTTTGCGCATTGCCGCTTTGATGCCCTGGATGCGAGTGGAGTCCGCTGGCAGTTTTATTTTCATCCATTCCGGTTTACGCAGCAGGGCTTCACGCTCTGTTGCCACATTTTTTACCGGGATAAGAGCCATCTTATCGGCATCGCGGTATTTAACACCGCGTTCCATCACAATGGGTTTACTCATAGCTTGCGTGTTCCAGTTGCGAATAACGAAGGAAAGCGTTTCAATTCAAGGGAATGTTGTATTTATCAACTATTTTTGAATTAGTGATACGCAGTATATCATTGAAACGGGCCAGAAAGCAGCCTGACAGGCTGGCAAAATGTAAAATAGTTGTTGTTTTGTGCCATTTGCCACAACATATGCTGCGGCAATGTCTGCCCCATTTTTAGTCTGCGACGTACTCGTGTGGTGGGTTACCGAGTAGCGCTAATATGTTTGCCAGCAAACGAGGACGAACGCTTTCGGTGGTGGCATGACTGTCCCACTGTGAAACTTTCGCCATCTCCATTCCGGCGTAGCCGCAAGGGTTGATGCGCAGGAAAGGCGACAAATCCATATTCACGTTAAGCGCTAAGCCATGGAATGAACATCCTCTACGAATCCGTAACCCTAACGAACAGATTTTCTTTTCACCGACGTAAACGCCTGGCGCATCGGCTCGTGGGTGTGCATCGATACCCATTTCTGCAAGCGTGTTTACCACGGTTTGTTCCAGCAGCGTGACCAGTTCGCGAACGCCCAGTTTTCGGCGTTTGAGGTTCAACAGGACATACATCACCTGTTGGCCTGGGCCGTGGTACGTTACCTGACCACCACGATCGCTCTGAATAACGGGGATATCACCCGGCACCAGAACGTGTTCTGCTTTGCCTGCCTGCCCCTGAGTGAAGACCGGATAATGCTCTACCAGCCAGATTTCATCATGACTGTTTTCATCGCGGGTATCGGTGAATTCGTGCATGGCCTGAGAGACGGGCTCGTAAGGCTGAAGACCGAGCTGGCGGACAAGAATTTTATCCTGATACAAAACGGTATCTCCGTAGATACTCACATCGAGTAGAGAATATTAATGAGGGGAAAGTATATCACAGGGGAAGGAGAGAGAGGTTACCCGAGCAGGATGCAGCGGGTAACCGACAGGCTGTTACAGCACCATACGTACGATGTCGATGTTGCCTAATTCTTCGTACAGGGTTTCAACCTGCTCAATGTGCGTAGCAGTGATGGTGATAGAGACCGAGTGGTAGTTGCCTTTGCTGCTCGGTTTTACTGTTGGAGAGTAATCACCTGGCGCATGGCGCTGTACCACTTCAACCACCTGATCAACCAACTCCGGCAACGCCTGCCCCATTACTTTGTAAGTAAATGGAGTAGGGAATTCAAGCAGTTCGTTAAGTTTGGTTTTCATGTCAGCTCCGGCGTTACATCAAAAAATAATAACTCCCACGCTGAGTGGGAGTTATCTGGATACCTAGTATATGGGGACGTAAATCACACTTTCAAGTGTTCAATTTTTAGCCAAACCAGTGATGAAACATTAATTTAATGTAATCAATGATTTTACCAAAGAAGTTGCCTTCAGGGATTTCCTGCAGGACCACCAGCGGGCGCTGTTCAATGGTTTTGCCATCAAGCTGGAAATTGATGGTGCCGACAACCTGGTTTTTCTGCAGCGGCGCGTGCAGTTCAGTGGTGTTCAGTACATAGCTCGCTTTCAGGTCTTTCATACGGCCGCGCGGAATAGTCAGGTAGACATCTTTATCAACACCTAACGAGGCACGATCGGTATTACCAAACCAGGCCGGTTCAGAGGCAAATTCTTTGCCGACCTTCAGTGGGTTCACGGTTTCGAAGAAACGGAATCCCCAGGTCAGCAGCTTTTTGCTTTCGGTTTCACGACCTTTATAGGTGCGACCGCCCATGACGGCAGAGATCAGACGCATCTGACCTTCGGTAGCGGATGCCACCAGGTTATAGCCCGCTTTATCGGTGTGACCGGTTTTAATCCCGTCAACATTCAGGCTGTTATCCCACAGCAGGCCGTTACGGTTTAACTGACGAATGCCGTTGAAAGTGAACTCTTTTTCTCGGTAGATAGAGTATTCGTTAGGCACGTCGCGAATCAGCGCCTGACCAATCAACGCCATGTCACGTGCTGAGCTGTACTGACCTTCAGCATCCAGACCGTGGACGGTCTGGAAGTGGGTGTTTTTCAGTCCCAGCGCATTCACATAGCTGTTCATCAGGCCGACGAAAGCATCCTGGCTACCGGCAGCAAAGTCAGCCATTGCCACGCAAGCGTCGTTGCCGGATTGCAGGTTAATACCACGGATCAATTGTGAAACGGGAACCTGCATTCCCGGTTTCAGGAACATCAGCGATGAACCTTTAAACACCGGGTTACCGGTAGCCCACGCGTCATTGCCCACGGTGACCAAATCGGTTTCTTTGAATTTCCCGGCTTTCATGGCCTGACCGATGACATAGCTGGTCATCATTTTGGTCAGGCTGGCGGGGTCGCGGCGAGTGTCCGCATTCTGTTCGGCCAGAACCTTGCCTGAATTGTAATCAATCAGGATATAGGACTCCGCGTCGATCTGCGGAACGCCCGGGATCATGGTTTTAATATTCAGGTCATCGGCATGGGCAGCAGAGAGAGAGGCTGCGCAGAGAGCCGCGGTGAGCGCGATGCGCTGCACGAAACGAGCGGAAAAAGTGGTCTTCATGGTCTGAACTACGACGTCCGTGATGAAAGTAAAAAAAGTACCCTACTATAGCAAATGCGTAACTTACAGGCATCCGACTTTCCACATGACTTTGTTAATGTCATTGACAGAAATTGACAGAACGGGTGCCTGCTTTACGTTACTACACGCCGGTGATGAAGGACTGTAATTGCGCTTCGGATTGCAGGCGCTGCTGCAATGTACTGGCTTCCGCTTTGCTGGCGAACGGCCCCATCTGGATACGCCATACGGCACCGTTTTGTACCACGCGGCCCGGCACGCCAAACTGCTGGCTCAGTCGTTTTTGGTACTGCTGCGCACGGGCCTGCTCGCTGACGGCGCCCACCTGAACGACATAACGGCCATTGGTTGAAGCAACGGGTGTAGCAGCGGCCGGAGCAGATACCGGTGCTGACACTGTTGCAGGCGCTGTTGCAGGCGCTGTTGTTACGGGCTGTGGAGCCGGTGTGGGTTCGCTGCCTTCGAGCACGCCTGCGGCCAGCGTAGTTGGCGCACCAAGGAAACCATTGCTGTTAACTGGCGCACCGGTAGCGTCATCGCTTTTCAGCGTCGAATTACTGATAGGACGAATATCGCCTTGCGGCTGGCCTGCGTCCGGTGCAGAAGGCATAGTGTTACCCCCGCTTAAATCAGGACGAGACGGCAGGGCGTAAGTCTGTTTTGCGACCGTCGTACACGCCATTCCGGGGCCTGACAACGAACCGTCTTGCGCGACGATTATCGGATCAATACGCACTTTCGTATTGTTCGAGGTGTTCAGACGATCGGCCGCAGCGCGTGAAAGTGAAATCACGCGATCGTTGCCATAAGGACCACGATCGTTAATCCGTACGACGATCATCCTGCCGTTTGCCAGGTTGGTAATTCGGGCGTAGCTGGGAACCGGTAATGTCGGATGCGCAGCGGTGAGCTGCATGGGATCAAATGCCTCACCGGATGCGGTTAAATTGCTGCCGGGTTCCGCATCATAGATTGCGGCCAATCCGGCCTGGCTAAAGCGAGAGGGATCCTGAACAATTTTATAGCTTTTACCATCACGCTGGTAATCCTGATTAGCCGTTGGGTTCAGGGGTTCAAAACGCGGATCGGCTCCGCTGATTTCAACAATCGGACCATTACACACCGCCGGCTGCGGCGCGACAGCACCCTGTTGCTGACCATCATCATTCGAACACGCCGCGAGCATTCCTGCTGCGATGCAGATTCCAAGCCACTGCTTACGCATTGCGTACCCCTTACACGCTTTTCGACAACATTTTTCTATGGGTGTGGATCGACATCACAATCCCGAACCCGGCCATCAGCACAATCAGTGCAGAGCCTCCGTAACTGACCAGCGGGAGTGGAACCCCTACTACGGGCAGAATACCGCTCACCATACCAATATTTACGAAGACATAAACGAATAATATCAACATTAAACCACCGGCCATGACGCGACCAAAAGTGGTTTGCGCTCGGGCGGCAATCCATAGCCCACGCATAATCAGCAAAATGTACAGCGCCAGCAGAATTAAGATCCCTACTAGCCCAAGCTCTTCGGCTAACACCGCAAAGATAAAGTCGGTGTGGCGTTCGGGTAAAAATTCAAGCTGTGACTGCGTACCGTGCAGCCAGCCTTTGCCGCTCAGGCCGCCGGAACCAATAGCAATTTTAGACTGAATAATGTGATATCCCGCGCCCAGTGGGTCGGTTTCAGGGTCGAGAAGCATCATCACGCGCTGACGCTGGTAATCATGCATCAAGAAGAACCACAGTATCGGGATAAATGCGGCGACCAGAACCACAGCCACACCGATTAAGCGCCAGCTTAAGCCCGACAGGAACAGCACAAACAGGCCGGAAAGGGCAACAAGGATAGAGGTCCCGAGGTCAGGTTGCGCGGCAACCAGCAGCGTAGGCATGAAAATCAACACCAGCGCGATAGCGGTATTCTTCAGCGACGGCGGACAAACATCACGGTTGATAAAGCGTGCTACCATCAGCGGGACTGCAATTTTAGCAATTTCAGACGGCTGAAAACGCACAATGCCGAGGTCCAGCCAGCGCTGTGCGCCTTTAGAAATGGCCCCAAAGGCATCTACCGCTACCAGCAGAATAATACAGACAATATAGAGATAGGGGGCCCAGCCTTCGTAGACCCTGGGAGGGATCTGCGCCATCACCACCATGATGACCAGACCCATGGCTATTTGGCCGACCTTACGCTCCATCATGCCAATATCCTGGCCGCTGGCGCTCCAGATAACCAGCGAGCTGTAAACCAGCAGTGCCAGCAAAATAAGCAACATCGTGGGATCGATGTGAATTTTATCCCAGAACGTTTTTTTGTTCGGATTATCCGTCACGATTATTGGTCCTCAGCTGCGGTAGCCACCGGGTTTTCCGCAGGCAGATTGGTGTTGTTGTCGCCCAACATAATATGGTCAAGGATCTGGCGCATGATGGTACCTACAGGTGCACCGGCCCCGCCGTTTTCGAGGATAATCGCGACAGAGACCTCGGGTTTATCGTAGGGCGCAAATGCGATCATCAGCTTATGGTCGCGTAAACGTTCGGCAATTTTATGCGCATTATAGGTTTCATTGGCTTTCAGACCGAAGACCTGAGCGGTACCGGATTTTGCCGCAATTTTATACGGTGCACCGGCAAAATATTTATGCGCGGTACCGTTAGGACGGTTTGCAACACCGTACATACCGTCTTTGGCAATTTCCCAGTAACCGGAATGAATGTCACCCACCGGCGGCTCATGCGGCTGAACCCATGGCACCTGCTTGCCGTTTTCCGTGGTGCTCATCAGCAGATGTGGGACTTTTACCACGCCGTCGTTGATAAGAATCATCAGCGATTTACTCATCTGAATAGGGGTTGCTGTCCAGTACCCCTGACCGATGCCCACCGGAATAGTATCACCCTGGTACCATGGCTTTTTAAACCGTTTTTGCTTCCATTCACGCGTTGGCATATTACCGGCCCGCTCTTCGGCCAGATCGATCCCCGTATAATGGCCATAGCCGAATTTACTCATCCACTCTGAAAGACGGTCTATCCCCATATCATAGGCGATTTGGTAGAAAAACGTATCCGCAGATTCCTCCAGTGAGCGGGTGATGTTCAGATGACCATGCCCCCACTTTTTCCAGTCGCGGTAACGTTTTTCTGAACCGGGCAACTGCCACCAGCCTGGATCGAACAGCCCGGTATTCCGGGTAATCACGCCCGCGCTTAACGCGGATACCGCCACGTAAGGTTTAACGGTTGAGGCAGGGGGGTAAACACCTTGCGTCGCGCGGTTAACCAGTGGGGTATTGGGGTCATTGAGTAACCCTGCATAATCTTTGCTGGAGATACCGTCCACAAACAGGTTGGGATCGTAGCTGGGCATAGAAACCAGCGCCAGCACGCCGCCGGTACGCGGGTCAGTAACCACCACGGCGGCACGACTGCCGGCCAGCAGGGTTTCAATATACTGCTGGAGCTTTAAATCCAGCGTTAAATAGATATCGTGCCCGGCCTGAGGCGCCACTTCTTTCAATTGGCGAATTACGCGACCACGGTTGTTGACTTCAACTTCTTCGTAACCGGTCTGACCATGCAGAACGTCTTCGTAATAACGTTCAATACCCAGCTTGCCGATATCGTGGGTAGCGGCGTAGTTGGCGAGCTTGCCGTCTTTGTCCAGGCGTTCAACGTCTTTATCGTTAATTTTTGAGACGTAACCAATGACGTGAGTTAGCGCAGAGCCGTAGGGATAGTAACGGCGCTTATAGCCTTTGACTTCCACACCGGGAAAACGATATTGATTGACGGCAAAGCGTGCTACCTGCACTTCCGTCAGATTGGTTTTCACCGGAATGGACGTAAAGCGGTGGGAACGTGCGCGTTCTTTTTTAAAGGCGGCAATATCGTCGTCATTGAGATCAACCACTTCCCGCAGCGCATCCAGCGTTTGCTGAACGTTATCGACCTTCTCAGGCATCATTTCTATCTGGTAAATGGTGCGGTTGAGGGCCAGGGGAATGCCGTTACGGTCATAAATGATGCCGCGACTGGGGGCGATTGGCACCAGTTTGATGCGGTTTTCGTTTGAACGGGTCTGATAATCGGTGAAACGAACGATTTGCAGATTATACAGGTTGGCGATCAGCACGCCAGTGAGCAGCAAAATCCCCAAAAAAGCAACCAGCGCCCGACGCACAAACAGCGCGGACTCAGCCGTATAGTCGCGAAAAGAATTCTGTAGTTTCATCCGCTGCTTAATCTACTCAAGACTCAATGATCACTCACGGTGATAAGGGTGGTTGGTGGTAATGCTCCACGCTCTGTACAGACTCTCTGCCACCAGAACCCGAACAAGAGGGTGGGGAAGGGTTAATGCAGAGAGTGACCAGCTTTGCTCCGCGGCAGCCTTACAGGCAGGAGACAATCCTTCCGGTCCGCCAATCAGCAGACTGACGTCACGACCATCCAGTTTCCAGCGTTCCAGCTCGGTTGCCAGTTGCGGCGTGTCCCAGGGTTTTCCTGGGATATCAAGGGTGACGATGCGATTTTTGCCAGCGGCAGCCAGCATCTGTTCACCCTCTTTATCGAGTATGCGTTTAATATCCGCGTTCTTGCCGCGTTTTCCTGCTGGGATCTCGATAAGCTCAAAAGGCATGTCTTTTGGAAACCGACGGAGATACTCCGTAAAACCGGTTTGCACCCAGTCAGGCATTTTCGTACCCACAGCGACAAGTTGCAGCTTCACGCATTAACTCCAGAGTTTTTCCAGTTCATACAGGCGACGGCTTTCTTCCTGTAAAACGTGGACAATCACCTCGCCGAGATCAACGACGATCCAGTCGGCCACGTTCTCACCTTCAACGCCAAGCGGCAGCAGGCCAGCGGCGCGAGATTCCTGAACAACGTGGTCAGCGATAGACATGACATGGCGGCTGGATGTGCCGGTGCAGATAATCATGCAGTCAGTGATGCTGGATTTGCCCTGAACGTCTAAGGCGATGATGTCTTGACCTTTAAGGTCATCAATTTTGTCGATTACAAAATCCTGAAGTGCTTTACCCTGCAAGTGTTCCCCCTGGGTGAAAAGAGTTAAAAAGGCTTGTTAGTATACCTGAACCAGAGGCGATATCGGGACAAATGTCTCCGAAAACGCTTTTGAGGTGCGCTATCATCCCACCCCACGCAACAGAATGCATCGCCATTTTTGTAAAACAATTTCTGCAAAGCTCTGAAAGGCGGGAAAAGTCAGGCTGCGGAGAATAGCAGCCTGTCATGGGGTGTCAATGGGCGCGAGCCCCTTCGACAGAAAAAACCGCGTATTCACTCCCCCTCGCGCCATATGGCCCGGCTGTTTAACACTTTCAGCACCGCAAAATCGTCGCAAAAATCAATTGCGCTCCAGCACCCCTGTTCAACGCGGAAATGCCACATTGATGCCGCGGGCATTGACATGAGCCGGGCGATCAGCACGCTGAGTACACCCTGATGGCTGACCACCAGAAGGTTCTGCGAATCTTTATAATCAGCGAGTTGTGCAATGAAGTGCTCAACTCGCTGTGAAAATGCCTGAAAACCTTCGCCGTTGGTGGGGGTCGCATTCTGCCAGTCGTTACACCACAGCGCATAGTTTTCTGCGTCCTCACGCGCCAGATCGCGATGGTGGCGCATTTCCCAGTCGCCAAAGAACATTTCATTAAGCTCGGGCATGATCCGCAGTGGAACGTCGCGCCCCGCTAAGACCAACTGCGTGGTATGGCGCGCGCGTTCAAGCTCGCTGCAGAGGACGTGGTCGAAAGGAACGTTGTGTAACAGTGCGGCCAGTGTTTCAGCTTGGGTTATTCCCCGCTGAGTGAGCGATGTAGGGGCATGACCGCTGTATAACCCGGCAACGTTGGCGTCGGTTTCTCCATGACGTACTAACCAGAGTCTCATTTTTCCCTCGTGAGGCTATTCGCACGAAACATGATATTTGCCCTGATTGCGCAGTGACTTTTCAATAAAATACCCTTTTAAAACTGGAGCGGCACGATGTCTTTATTAAAGAGCGCGCATGGCGGTAATACCCGGGAAGCCGCCGCATTATTGGGCATCTCACCTGAGCAATTGCTGGATTTTAGCGCGAATATTAACCCGCTGGGTATGCCGGCAAGCTTAAAACGCGCACTAATCGACAATTTGGACCGTGCTGAGCGCTATCCGGACGTGGATTACGCCCACTTGCATGCCACGCTGGCGGAGCACCATCATGTTCCTGCGTCGTGGATCCTCGCCGGTAACGGGGAGACGGAGTCGATCTTTACGTTGGTTGATGGTCTTAAGCCGCGTCATGCGATGATCGTCATTCCCGGATTTGCGGAATATCGCCGGGCACTGCAATGGGGCGAATGCGCAATACACGAGTTTGCGCTGCGCGAAGAGGACGGTTGGCAACTGACCGGAGAGATTCTCGATGTACTCACCCCGGAGCTGGATTGCCTGTTCCTGTGTACACCTAACAATCCCACAGGGCTGTTGCCCGAACATCACCTGTTGCAGGAGATAGCACGGCGTTGTAAACAGCTCGGGATCGCATTGATCCTCGATGAAGCGTTTATCGATTTTATCGCCGGGGAACAGGGGTTTATTCCGCTGTTGCAAGAGAATCCGCACATCTGGGTTTTGCGTTCACTCACCAAATTTTATGCGATACCCGGCCTGCGCCTGGGATATCTGGTTAACAGCAACGAGCAGGCGGTAGCACACCTGCGCAGCCGGCAAATGCCCTGGTCAATCAATGCCTTTGCCGCACTGGCGGGCGAAATGATTCTCCACGATAGCGTCTATCAGCAGGCGACATGGGAATGGCTGGCGCATGAGGGGAACCGATTCGATCAACAACTGCAAAATCTGCCTGGCCTGACGGTGTATCCCGGACGGGCAAATTATCGCCTGTTACGCTGCGAAAGACCGGGTTTAGATTTGCAAAAATCATTGCTTGAACAGCATGTGTTGATCCGCAGTTGCGCTAACTATCCGGGGCTGGATGCGCGTTACTACCGGGTGGCTGTCCGTGGCGCTGAAGAGAACAACCGCCTGCTGGCGGCATTACGCTACGCGCTTAGCGGTACAACCCTTGCTGATTGATATAGTCCAGCACGGAGTCCGGAATTAAATCGTCACACGGCTCACCGTGTTCCAGTCGTTCGCGGATAAGGGTAGCGGAGATATTGAACCAGGGGGTTTCTGCCAGGTAAATTTTCCCGGCAGGAAGCTGGTGCAGGTCATCTGGCGAATGAGTCAGATGACGTTCGAGCCACTGCTGGTGCTGCGCCTGCGCCATCTCCAGCGGATACCCCGGTCGTCGGCAGACGATGAGATGGGTATTGTCCAGAATGGTGTCGGAATTGTGCCAGGAAGGAAAGGTGAGCAGTGAGTCCTGACCAATAATAAACGCCAGCGGCGCGAGTGGCCCTTGCTCCTCGCGCCACTCCTTGAGAGTTTGGGCGGTGTAAGAGGCCGTATCTCGTTTTAGCTCACGTTCATCCAGGATAAACAAAGGCTTGTCAGCAATTGCCAGCTCAAGCATCTGTTTACGCTGTGCGCTGGAGGCTTCGGGTTGCGCACGATGCGGCGGCACATTATTAGGCATGATAATCACCCGTGACAGGCCAATCAGATTAGCCAGAATTTCCACGGGTTTAAGATGACCATAATGCACCGGATCAAAGGTGCCACCGAACAAAGCCTGTAATGATTTCATATCAACCATCAATAAAAATATCTGCCAGTGATTTATGGCAGAGCAGAAGAGAAAGTCCCTCAAGCTCGGCCCATACTGACTGACCATAATCTTGTTTAAGCGTAATTTCCGTGCGCGTTAACAACTGTACCGCCTGGCGTAATTGCTCAGATGACAGCCGGTTTAGCGCATCACCCATCATGCCGCGGCGGTTTTGCCATACCCGATGCTTATCAAACAAGGCGCGTAATGGTGTGTGGGCTGATTGCCTTTTCAGGTTGACCAGTAACAGTAATTCACGCTGTATCGTGCGCAGCAGAATAACCGGCTCACTGCCTTCAAGGCGCAGTTGCTGCAGGATATGTAGCGCGCGTTTACTTTTGCCCATCAACAGCGCATCGACCCAATGGAAGGGGGTAAAGTGCGCCGCATCGTTAACCGCTTGCTCCACACGAGGCAACGTGAGTTTTCCATCAGGCCACAGCAATGATAACCGCTCCAGCGCCTGCGCCAGGGCTAACAGGTTACCTTCATAGCAATAACATAATAGCTGATTGGCGGCTTCGTCCAGTTGCAGGTTGCTTTGTTTCGCTCTGGCGGCAACCCAGCGAGGGAGCTGCGCCTGCTCTGGCGTCTGGCAGCTCACCTGAACAGCATGGCTCGCCAGACTGGTATACCAGGCGGCGTTTTCCTGTGCTTTGGTCAGTTTGTTGCCGCGAACAATCAGCAGCAGATCGTCATGTAGCAGGGTAACCAGCGTGGCGAGTTGTTCGTTAATGGCGGCATTAGGGCCGTTTTCAGGCAGCTGTAGAAGTAATGTCTGCCGGCTGGCAAACAGGCTCATGGCCTGACAGAGGGAAAAAATCGCCCCCCAGTCAGTACTGGTATCGAGGGTGAACGTGTGGTGTTCTTCGAACCCTTGCACAGTGGCGGCCAGACGGACGGCATCCTGGCTTTCCTGCAACAAGAGGGGATCGTTGCCCAGTAATAAGTACGCCGCGCGCAGCCCTTCTTTGAGCTGTGCGCGGAGTTGTTCAGGGTACAACTTGAGCATCAGTTACCCAGCGTGGTGGAGACACGCGCCGGAGAAGACGTTGGCGCGGCTGTTTCATTCTCAGCAGGCTGTACGTCATCACTGGATGACTGAGTATCGGCAATGTGCACGCTTGGCAGCTTACGAATCAACTGTTCGGCCGCTTTGTCATACATCTCTTTGATGATCATTTCCTGCTCGTTATCCTTCGCCAGTGCAGCCTGTGAGTTGTCAAAGAATGAACGATAGACCTTGGCGCTGATTGGGTAAATGTCATGACCTGGAATCAGGACGGTGGCACTGACCGACATCACCATCTGGTATTCAGCCGTTTGACCATTCTGGAATACAGACGCCGTATCCTGAGAAATGCTGACTGCTCCCAGACGCAGGGACGGCACGTCTTTACGCATAGAACCGCTTTCGAGCAGTTCGATGTCGTTCAGACGTAACTGGTTGCGTACCGCGCGGCTTAACGGGCCGTTCGGATCGCCAGAGTCCAGGATCATAGTTTTCATTGTGGGCGGTACCTGCGTAGTGCTACGCAGATGCCAACCACACCCAGCGGTGACCAGCACCACCAGGGATAACAACAGAGTTGTCAGATGTCGCACGCTTCCTCCCGCGCTTAGCCAACGACCAGATTGAGGAGTTTACCCGGTACATAAATCACTTTACGTACGGTAACGCCATCAAGATATTTTGCTACCAGATGCTCCTGGCCAGCACGCTCACGAACTTGCTCTTCGGTGGCGTTGACTGGAACGGTGATTTTGCCACGTACTTTACCGTTCACCTGCACCACAACCAGCGTTGAGTCTTCGACCATTGCGCTGTCGTCAGCAACCGGCCACGGTGCGTTGTCGATATCGCCTTCGCCCTTCAGCGCCTGCCACAAGGTGAAGCATACGTGCGGGGTAAACGGGTTGAGCATACGCACAACGGCCAGCAACGCTTCCTGCATCAGGGCGCGATCCTGTTCGTCTTCCTGCGACGCTTTTGCCAGCTTGTTCATCAGTTCCATAATTGCCGCAATCGCGGTGTTAAAGGTCTGACGTCGGCCGATATCATCGGTCACTTTCGCAATGGTTTTGTGAACATCACGACGCAGCGCTTTTTGATCTTCGCTCAATGCTTCAACGTTCAGGGCGGCAACATCACCTTTGCTGGTGTGTTCGTAAACCAGTTTCCAGACACGTTTCAGGAAGCGGTTTGCCCCTTCTACGCCGGATTCCTGCCATTCCAGGGTCATATCAGCCGGAGAGGCGAACATCATGAACAAACGTACGGTGTCCGCGCCGTAACGCTCAACCATCACCTGCGGGTCGATACCGTTGTTTTTCGACTTGGACATCTTGCTCATGCCGGTATACACCAGTTCATGACCTTCGGCGTCCTGCGCCTTCACGATACGGCCTTTCTCGTCACGTTCAACGATGGCATCAACCGGAGAAACCCAGTTACGCTCGCCGTTTACGCCTACATAGTAGAAGGCATCAGCCAGCACCATACCCTGACACAACAGCTGTTTAGCCGGTTCGTCAGAGTTTACCATGCCCGCGTCGCGCATCAGCTTGTGGAAGAAGCGGAAGTAGAGCAGGTGCATGATGGCGTGCTCAATACCACCAATGTAGATATCAACTGGCAGCCAGTAGTTGGCGGCCTTAGAGTCCAGCATGCCTTCCTGATACTGCGGGCAGGTGTAGCGCGCGTAGTACCAAGAAGATTCCATAAAGGTATCAAAGGTGTCGGTTTCACGTAGAGCAGGCATACCGTTAACGGTAGTCTTCGCCCACTCCGGGTCCGCTTTAATCGGGCTGGTGATACCGTCCATGACGACATCTTCTGGCAGAATAACCGGCAGCTGATCTTCTGGGGTTGGCAACACGGTGCCATCTTCCAGCGTGACCATTGGGATTGGCGCTCCCCAGTAACGCTGACGGGAAACACCCCAGTCACGCAGACGATAGTTAACTTTGCGCTCGCCCACGCCTTTTTCGACCAGCTTGTCGGCAATGGCGTTGAAAGCCGCTTCGAAATCGAGACCGTCGAACTCACCAGAATTAAACAGCACGCCTTTCTCGGTCAGTGCCTGCTCAGACAGATCCGGTTCTGAACCGTCCGCTGCCAGGATAACTGGCTTGATGCTCAGACCATACTTG
>OJJJ01000497.1_pt1 | contig 18370 bp, 13 predicted proteins | sample 1596311 | NCBI WGS metagenome assembly OJJJ01 (sample SAMEA4350140, study PRJEB24818) | metagenome | biome: human; feature: gut; material: faeces | place: Denmark | collected 2013-09 | reverse complement strand
TTTCATATGTGCGCTTTAGCTGTTCCATAAAAACAGCAAGGACTGCAATATCCGCAGGATTCACACCTGAAATACGGGAGGCCTGTCCCATCGTCAGAGGCTGTACCTTATTCAGCTTCTGTCTTGCCTCCAGTGACAGATTCACCACCTGATTATAGTCAAACCGCTCAGGCAGGCATACCTTGTCCATCGCCCGCAGATGTTCCGCATCACGCTTGGCTTTTTTTATGTATCCCTCGTAGCGAATCTCGATTTCCACAAGCTTCGCAATCGCAGGATCAAATTCGCGTTCCAGATAAGGCTCTAAAAGCGCGATGGTAATTCCCGGTCGCTTCAGCAGCTCTGCAGCACTGATCCCCTCCTTCAGCACATCCAGTCCTAGCCGTTCCAGCAATCCATTAACTGTTGATTTTGGTGTAAACCGAACACTTGCAAGATAGGAAATCATTTCTTCGATATTTTGCATTTTCTTCTGATATCGTGCATAACGTTCATCGCTGATCAGACCTGTCTCATACCCATATTCGCTTAGTCTTGCGTCTGCATTATCATGACGCAGCAGCAGCCGATATTCAGCACGGGAAGTAAGCAGACGATACGGCTCCTTTGTCCCCTTTGTCACCAGATCATCAATCATGACACCGATATAGGCTTCATCACGATGCAGGATTAAAGGTTCCTTGTGATCCAGCTTGCGAACTGCATTGATTCCTGCCATCAGCCCCTGTGCCGCAGCTTCCTCATATCCACTAGTACCGTTGATCTGTCCAGCAGTATATAAATTCTCAATGATTTTATTTTCCAAGGTCGGCTTGCATTGCAGCGGATCTATGGCATCATATTCAATCGCATAGGCATATTTTTCAATAGTGCAGTTTTCCAGACCAGGCAGAGAATGCAGCATAGCCTCTTGTACATCGTACGGCATAGAGGTAGAGAAGCCCTGTACGTAGGTCGTATCCAGCGACTCGCTTTCCGGCTCCAGAAAAATCTGATGACGCTCTTTATCCGCAAAACGTACCAGCTTATCCTCAATACTGGGACAATAACGCGGTCCCACTCCCTTCACCAATCCGGAATACATGGCAGAGCGTTTCAGATTGCTGTTGATAATGTCGTGCGTCTTTGCCGTCGTGTAGGTAAGATAACAGACAGCCTGCTGATCAAATGGACGAATTTCCTTTGTATCCTCAGAGAAGCAGATAAATTCATCCGTTCCCGGCTGTACTGCGGTTTTTGAAAAATCAATGGACGCCGTTCGTACACGGGCAGGTGTTCCAGTTTTCAATCGAAAGGTTTCAATCCCCAGATTACGAAGACTCTGTGACAAATTCTCCGTTGTTGGCTCATCCTCAGGACCGCTTAAGGTAGAAGTATGCCCAACCAGAACCGTACTGCTCATAAATGTACCCGTTGTCATAATCAAAGCACGACAGTTCACAACGGTTCCATCCTTTTGACGAACGCCGCTTATCCTGCCATCCTTAGCCAGCACCTCTTCCACACACATTTCACGGATTTCCAGGTACTCCTGTTGTAATAGCTTGTCTTGCATATAGCGCTTATATTCCAGCTTATCCGATTGTACGCGAAGACACTGAACACCCGGTCCCTTCGTTGTATTCAGCATTTTAAACTGCAATGCAGTCGCATCGGCAGCTTTTCCCATTTCACCGCCAAGGGCATCGATCTCTTTTACAAGATGTCCTTTGGAACTTCCACCGATGTTCGGATTACATGGCATCAGTGCCACACTATCCATGCTGACAGTAAAACAAATGGTTTCAAATCCCAGTCTTGCACAAGCCAAAGATGCTTCACATCCTGCATGACCTGCACCAACAACTACGATATCATAAGTATCTTCAAAATATGCCACTTTTTTCACTCCTTATTTTCCCATACAGAATTCACGAAAGATCTCATTTACGAGATCTTCTTCCAATGATTCTCCAATAATAAATCCAAGTTCTTCATAAGCATTCATTAAATCAATCGAATAAAAATCTTCAGGCATTTGATTTTCAATACTTATAACAACTTGTTCCAAACTCTCTTTTGCATTCATAAGCGCTGTCTTATGGCGCATATTTGTAATATAAATTTCATCATTAAATTCTAACTGTCCTTCAAAGAACATTTCTTTTAATGCATCATAAAATTCATCAATCCCTGTCTCTTCTTTTGCTGAGATTGAAATCACAGGTCCATTTAGCTTCTGTTCGATTTCTGAAGTTAAGATTTGTTTTTCAAGGTCTGATTTGTTTAACAATGTGATTACTTTCTTACCTTGAATTAACTCCATAATCTCTCGATCATTCTCATCTAATTCTTTGGAGCCATCAATCACATATAAGACAAGATCGGCTTCATCCACCGCATCTTTTGCTTTATTGACCCCGATTTTTTCAACAATATCTTCGGTATCACGAATCCCTGCTGTATCGATAATCTGCAATGGAATTCCATGGATATAAATGGATTCTTCTAGCGTATCTCTTGTGGTTCCAGCAATCTCTGTTACAATGGCTCTCTCTTCCCCAACCATCACGTTGAGTAAAGAAGATTTTCCTGCATTTGGTTTTCCAACAATAGCGGTTTTAATCCCTTCTTTTAAAATCTTTCCGTCAGAAGAAGATTCAATTAAACGGCTCACTTCTTTTTCTACAGGACGTAATACTTTTAACAGTTCTTCTCCATATCCATCAACACTATAATGTTCTGGATCATCCAATGCAGATTCAATAAATGCTACTTGATGAATAATATCTTTTCTGAGCTTCTCAATTTTTTTCTTAACGCTTCCTCTCAATTGCTTTAACGAACTTTCCATAGCAAACTCATTTTTAGCAGAAATTAAATCCATAACCGCTTCCGCTTGGGATAAGTCAATTCTTCCATTTAAGAAAGCACGTTTTGTAAACTCTCCTGGTTCTGCTGGTCTTGCCCCGTGTCGAAGCACCAATTCTAATATTTTTCTCATAACAATAACGCCACCATGGCTATCGATTTCTACCACATCTTCTTTTGTATAAGTGGCTGGTGCGCGCATCACAAGGACAATACATTCATCGATCACTTCGCCTTGATCTTCAATAAACCCATAATGAGCCGTATAACTTTCCACCATCTCCATATCTTTTTTTGCATTTCTTGGGCGGAAAATTTCTTTTATAATTGGGAAGGCTCTTTCTCCACTGATACGAATAATTCCAATTCCTGAATTGGTCATAGCGGTTGCTATCGCCGCAATTGTATCTGTTTTCATTATTTTTTACCCTTTCTTGTAAACGAAAAGGCCGCCCAATTTCAGGCAGCCTTTTTACTTTTCATCATTATTTTTTCAGCATGATAACAACTTTTCTGTATGGTTCTTCGCCTTCACTCTTGGTGCATACATATCTATCATTCTGAAGAGCAGAATGAATCACTCTTCTTTCATATGGATTCATAGGTTCTAAAGCTACTGGTTTTCTCATTCTTTTCACTTTAAAAGCGATGTTTTTTGCGAGATTTTCCAGTGTTTTTTTTCTGCGTTCTCTATAATTTTCTGTATCCAACTTGAAACGAATATAAGTGTCACTTTCTTTATTGATATATAAACTTAACAAATATTGTAAAGAGTCTAATGTTTGTCCTCTCTTACCAATGAGAATTCCCATATCATCACCGATTAAGTTCATATCCATATTGTGACTTTGTTCATCATATTGAATATCGACTTTTGCATCAACACCCATAGCGCGAAATAAATTTTCCGCAAATTCTCTCACTGTATCTACAAATGTCTTCTTTACTTTTGCACGAATAACAGCTGGTTTTCTTCCAATTCCGAAAAATCCATCGCTGCCTTTTTCAAGTACTTCGTATTCTAAATCACTGCTCGCAACCCCAAGAGTTACTGTCGCTTCTGTTAAAGCATCATTGACAGTTTTTCCTCTGAACTCAACAAATTCCATTATCTGTTGCCCCCTTTATTATTCCCTGACTTCTTGTCCTCATAGTTTAACATAATATTTGCTTTTGAAGCAATACTTCCCATGTTGGCATTCGTCTGAGTAGGAGATTCCAGATCACCAATTGATTTTCCTTCGCTTGATGTTGTAGCTTTGTTCAATACTTTTTTTGTATTGATTGATGCAATATCACTGATGCTTCTCTGATTCTTTTCTTCTTCTTCAGGAACACCTGCATTTCTTGCTTCCATCTCTGCCATTTTTTGCATAAAGGATTTTTTACCTTTTGCTGCTTTCTTCTCAGCTTTTGCACGATTTTTCGCAATAAATTTCTCAATATCCATATGATCTAAATGTCTATTAATTAAGAGCTGTTGTACCCACATTACAAGAGAACCCATCGCCCAATAAAGACCTAAACCAGCTGGAACACCAAAACTGATGAATGCAGACATAATTGGCATATAGATCATCATACCTTTTGACATTTTTGCAGTCGGATCATTTTTGTCTACATTGCTTCTGCTCATCATACTATAAGATGATAAGAAAGAGAAAAATGCCGCTGCTAATGGAATTAAAATATAAACAGAGAAAATACCTGCATTGGCTGGACTTTCTGTTAAGTTAATTCCAAAAAGGAAATTATTAAATTCCTGAATCTTAGGAACATTAGTAGAGATCGCATTGATTACTTCTGTATTTCCACTAAAAGCATCTTGTAATTTATTCCATGCTTCTGGTGTAAACTTGTTCATAACGTCAACCATTTGATCAACACCAATATTTGTCTGTCCCTCAGAAATTAATTTAATAAGACCTGGTTTAATATTTGCTGCTTGCTGTACCTCATATAACTTTGTCTGGAAATCAGGCACTTGTTGCAACGGTGTAATAATATTAATAAATAACTCTTTGATTGAACCAATATAAGCTGGTATATTATACATAACACGGTATAAAGCAAATAAAATTGGCATCTGAATGAGCATTTGTAAACAGCTTCCAGATGGACTTACACCATATTTTGCATATAAATCTTGAATTTCTTCATTCTGTTTTGCCATAGAAGCTTGGTCTTTTTTACCACGATACTTCTTCTGGATTTTTTTCATTTCTGGTTGCATCAACTGCGTCATTTTTGAGAACTGTTGTTGCTTTATTGTCATCGGTAATAAAATTAAACGAATGACAATGGTAAATAAAATGATGGTAAGACCAATGTTACCAATTCCAATGGCATTCAAAATATTGAATATCCATTCCATGATCCATCCCATCGCAATGGCAAATGGTTTTAAAATACCACTTTGCTGTGTTAATAACAACATATTACTTTACCCTCCTGTTTTACGGTACTGGATCGTAGCCGCCTTTTGAGAACGGGTTACACCTTAAAATTCTCCAGACCGCTAACAAACTCCCTTTAAACGCACCATATTTTTCAATTGCTTCAATTGCATATTGAGAGCACGTTGGAGTATATCTGCATACGCCTCGTCCTTTCAATGGTGAAAGAGCTACTTGATAAAAACGAATGCAGTATATCAAAAACTTCTTAACAATTTTCACCTTGATTCACCTCGATTAATAGATGGTGAAGTTTAGCCAAATGTAAGAAAGCACTTTCCACTTCTAAAAAGCCCTTCCCCTTTACAGATGGTCTGGCAATTACAACAATATCATAACCAGTCACTATCACATCTGCATGTAAACGATTACTTTCTCTAATTAATCTTGTAACTCGATGTCTTACTACACTGTTCCCTACCTTTTTACTAACAGAAATCCCTACTCGATTATAAGGAAGATCATTTTTCCTTATATACATAACAAGATACCGATTTGCTAAGGATTTTCCGCTATTGTATACGGTAACAAAGTCCTTATTCTTCTTTAACGATTCAAAACGTTTCACAATCTAATTCCTCTTAGTTTGATGTTCTTAAAAAACGTATTCTCTTTGTTGGCGATCTCCATTATTTCAACTTATTTTCCATCACGGATCGCCTATCTTTACACGAAAAATTTTGAAATAAAGAAAAGAAAAGGTCACATTAACTGCGACCTATGCTCTATGCTGATAACTTAGCTCTACCTTTTCTTCTTCTGCTAGCAAGAACTTTTCTTCCGTTAGCAGTGCTCATTCTTTTTCTAAATCCATGAACTTTTGATCTCTGTCTTTTTTTAGGTTGGAATGTCATTTTCATAACTACAAGCACCTCCTTCTATCTCATTACTAATAATCTTATAATTAATATTCAAACGATTCTTCTAGCACTTCTTCTACAAATTGGCATAGAAGTCCCTAGATTGATAAGAACATCACTCCTATTATAAGGGTCAATGCCCGAAACGTCAAGTATTTCCTACGTTTTTTTTCATTCCACAACCATTCACACATAAAAAACAGGAGTTTCACAAGTTATCCACAAAATGTTGACAACTTGTGTATAACTTTTTCCTTTCTTGTTTATAATTTCTATTTTTTATGATTTTTTCTTAGTTTTGCACGATTTTTTATCTGTTAATATGTTTATTACTTTATCCACACATAAATCCACAGTTTTTTATTTCTTCCTATTATAATGGGATCAAAATTTTAAAAGTTATACACAATCCGTTATTGAAAAAAATCCACATATGTTATAGTATATATATAAGCGAAAGTATGTAAATCGATATGGAACCAAAAAACTCAGGAGTAAACAACACTATGAAAAAGACAATTGAAGAAAAATGGAACGACATACTCTATTTGGTTGAAAAAGAACATGATGTATCCCAAGTAGCAATTAACGCTTGGATTCGTCCATTAAAAATATTTGAAGTTACTGACGATAAAATCACATTTATTGTGGATAGTAAATTAGATACTCGCGGTATTGACTTCATCAAAATGAAGTTCTACGATATGTATCTTCAAATGGCCATTGAAGAACTTCTTCATAAACAATATACAATAGATTTTATTTTAGAAAGTCAAATTGGAAGCCAAGTTTCAAGTGCTTCCAGTTCTATTTCTGAGCCAAAAGCGGCTCCTGCACCTGAGATTTATAACAATCTCAATCCAAAGTATACCTTTGACACCTTCGTTGTCGGTAATAATAATAAATTAGCTCATGCAGCAAGCCTTGCTGTTGCGGATGCCCCTGCGGAAGCTTACAATCCGCTCTTTTTATACGGAGGGGTTGGACTTGGTAAGACTCACCTTATGCATTCCATCGCCCACTACATCCTCGATCATAATCCTAACGCCAAGGTTCTTTATGTGACAAGTGAGAAATTCACAAATGAGCTAATTGATTCCATTCGACACGATAAAAATGCAGAATTCCGCAATAAGTATAGAAATATTGATGTTTTATTAATTGATGATATCCAGTTTATTATAGGAAAAGAAAGTACACAAGAAGAGTTTTTCCACACATTTAATACCCTTCACGAAGCAAAAAAACAAATTATTATTTCTTCTGATAAACCGCCAAAAGACATGGAAACATTAGAAGAACGACTTCGCTCTCGCTTTGAATGGGGATTAACAGCGGATATTCAGTCTCCAGATTATGAAACTAGAATGGCAATTCTTAAAAAACGTGCAGAACTTGATGGCCTTGATATTGATGATGATGTCATGCAATACGTTGCCAACAATATCCAGTCCAATATTCGAGAATTAGAAGGCGCTCTTAATAAGATCTGCGCTTATTCTGCTTTAGAGAGAAAACCAATTAATGTAGAATTAGCAGAGGAGGCATTAAAAGATCTCATCACACCAGAAGGTCATAAAGAGATCACACCAGAACTGATTATGAATACAGTTGCAGAACATTATAATGTCTCTATTTCCGATATGGTATCCAAGAAAAAAAGCCAAGAAATTGCCTATCCTAGACAGATCGCCATGTATTTATGCCGAAAATTAACGGATGCCTCTCTTCAATACGTTGGAAATATGCTAGGAAAGCGCGATCATACTACGATAATTCACGGTGCTGAAAAAATTGAGAATGACTTATCTAAGAATCCTTCTTTAAAGAATACAATTGACGTTATTATTAAGAAACTAAATCCCAGTTAATAATTCATTTTTAAGATGATATCTTATTCACATTGGATTGTGAATAAGATGTTATTTTTCTGTGCATTTTCTGTGTATGAAATTAATGCTGATCTGCATCTGTGGATAACCTAAAAGTTATTCGGAATCAATTCTTAAGTTATACACATAGTTATTCCATGAGGGATCCCCCCTTGTCTTAAGGGATCCCCCGTCTTATCCACATATTAACACTGCCTACTACTATGACTACGAATTTTATTTATATATATCTATCTATTTACCCCCGAAAGGAGTTATACACAATATGAAAATTATTTGTTCAAAATCCAAGTTATTATATGGTGTTTCTATTGCATTAAAAGCAGTATCTAATAAAACAACATTGCCTATTTTGGAATGTATTTTAATTGAGGCAAACAATCATAAAATAAAATTAACAGCAAATGATATGGAACTCGGTATAGAAACTATCGTAGAAGGAGAGATTTTAGAAGAAGGAAAAATCGCAATTAATGCAAAACTATTCTCTGAAATCGTAAGAAAACTTCCAGATAACGACGTAACGATTACAACCGACGAAAATTATCAAGCAGTCATTCGCTGTGAAAAAGCAAAATTCAATATTTCTGGAAAAGCAGGTGATGATTTTGCCCACTTACCAGATGTGGAAAAAGATAAATTTATTTCATTATCCCAATTTACATTAAAAGAAGTGATTCGCCAAACAATCTTTTCTATATCCGATAATGAAAATAATAAATTAATGACAGGAGAACTTTTTGAAGTAAATGGCGATCACTTAAACGTTGTTTCCTTAGATGGACACCGCATTTCTATTCGTAATATCGAATTAAAAGAAAGTTATGAATCTGTCAAAGTTGTTGTTCCAGGGAAGACATTAAACGATGTGAGCAAAATTTTATCTGGAGATGCGGATAAAGATGTTCGCATCTATTTCACAGCAAAACATATTTTATTTGAATTTGATTCCACAAAGGTAGTTTCTCGTCTATTAGAAGGAGAATATTATCGAATTAACCAAATGTTATCAAGTGACTACGAAACAAAGATCCGCATTAATAAAAAAGAATTTTTAGATTGTATCGATCGCGCCTCTTTATTAATTCGTGAGTCCGATAAGAAACCAATTATTATTCATATTGAAGACGCTAATATGGAATTAAAAATCCAATCCAATATCGGTTCGATGAAAGAAGATATTGTGATTCAACAAGAAGGAAAGGACATTTTGATTGGATTTAATCCAAAATTTTTAATGGATGCCTTAAGGGTAATTGACGATGAAGAGATTACAATTTACCTTGTGAATCCAAAGGCTCCTTGTTTTATTAAAGACGAAAAAGAAAGCTATATTTATTTAATTTTACCTGTCAACTTTAATGTGGCAGCCAACTCATAATGGAGGATACAAACATGGAAGTAATAAAATTAAGAGAAGAGTTTATCAAACTAGGACAGGCATTAAAAGCCGCTAATTTAGTAAGCTCTGGTGTAGAAGCAAAAATCGTGATTCAAGATGGAGAAGTATTCGTAAATGGAGAAGTATGCACACAAAGAGGAAAGAAACTCTATAACGGAGATACGGTAACATTTGCGAATCAGACAATTAAAATTGAAGAATAGATAGGGCGTTATATAGTATGATAATCGAATCTCTGGAGCTTTTAAATTATCGTAATTATGAGCATTTAGACTTAAAGTTTGCAAAAGGAACGAATATATTTTATGGCGATAATGCCCAAGGAAAAACAAATATTTTAGAGGCGTTATATGTGAGTGCTACGACAAAATCCCATCGTGCTAGCATGGATAAAGAGTTAATAAGATTTGATCAACCAGAGGCACATATTCGTGTTCATTTGAGAAAAAAAGATGTCCCTCATAAGATCGATATGCATTTAAAGCGTAGTAAGGCAAAGGGAGCTGCCATTGATGGAATACCGATCCACCGTTCCAGTGAATTGTTTGGAATGTTGAATATTATTTTCTTTTCTCCTGAGGACTTATCTTTAATTAAAAATGGACCAGGGGAGAGAAGGAGATTTCTCGATCTAGAACTTTGTCAATTAGATCCTATTTATTTTCACAATTTAACGCGGTATAATAAAGTATTAAAACAGAGGAACAATCTCTTAAAACAGCTTAATTTTCGTCCAGATTTAGAAGAAACACTTGAAATATGGGATAGTCAACTGATAAAATATGGAACAGAGGTTATGAATCGCAGACAACAGTTCATAACAATGTTAAATGATATCATTGCCAAAATTCATCAAAACTTGACAGGTAGTAAAGAACAGTTAGTCATTTCGTATGAGGGCAGTTGTAAGGTAGAGGAGTTTGCTATGCAATTAAAAGCAAAAAGTCATATGGATAAAAAGCAATGCTCTACAACCATTGGGCCTCATAGAGATGATATAAAATTTCAGGTGAATGAGATTGATATTCGAAAATATGGTTCCCAAGGACAGCAGAGAACAGCGGCATTATCGCTGAAACTGGCTGAAATTGAACTTGTAAAGCAAGTGATCCATGATACTCCAATTTTATTATTAGATGATGTATTATCAGAGCTTGATATGAACCGTAAAAACTTTCTTCTTGGAAGTATTAAAGGAGTTCAGACGATGATCACTTGTACTGGACTTGATGAATTTGTGCAGAGTCAGTTAGCGATTAATCAGATATATTATGTGAGCCAAGGAACTGTTGTTCAGAAATAGGAGGAAATAAATAATGAGTACCGAATATGGAGGAGATCAAATCCAAGTATTAGAGGGTCTTGAAGCCGTGCGTAAAAGACCTGGTATGTATATCGGAAGCACCTCAGCAAGAGGGCTTCACCATCTTGTATATGAAATTGTAGACAATGCAGTCGACGAGGCACTTGCAGGATTTTGTAATACCATTTATATCACAATTGAAAAAGATAATGTAATTGAAGTAAGAGATAATGGACGTGGTGTTCCAATTGGTATGAACCATAAAGCAGGACGTCCAGCTATCGAGCTTGTATACACTGTTCTTCATGCAGGTGGAAAATTTGGAGGGGGCGGATACAAAGTATCTGGTGGACTTCATGGAGTAGGAGCATCTGTTGTAAATGCTCTTTCTGACTGGATGGAAGTAAAAGTACATCGAGATGGAAAAATTCACTTCCAGCGCTATGAACGTGGAAAAATCATGAATGAATTAAAAGTGATTGGAGAAACCGATCATACAGGAACTGAAGTGCGTTTTAAAGCAGATGGAACAATTTTTGAAGAAACTGTTTATGATTATAATACATTAAAACAACGTCTTCGCGAGATGGCATTCTTAACAAAAAATCTTCGTATTGTTCTTCGTGATGAGCGTGGAGAAAATGAGAAAGAAGAAGTATTCCACTATGAAGGTGGTATTAAGGAATTTGTGGCTTATTTAAATAAAAAACAAGATCCTCTTTATCCTGATATTATCTATTGTGAAGGAACAAAAGATGACGTATATGTGGAAGTAGCCATGCAGCATAACGACTCCTATAATGAAGGATGTTATAGCTTCGTTAATAACATTACGACTCCAGAAGGGGGAACCCATTTAACTGGTTTTCGAAATGCATTGACAAAGACTTTTAACAACTATGCAAGAGAAAATAAAATCTTAAAAGATAGTGATCAAGCCCTTAGTGGAGAAGATATCCGTGAAGGTCTTGTGGCTATTATTAGTGTAAAAATAGGAGAGCCTCAGTTTGAAGGACAGACAAAACAAAAGCTTGGAAATAGTGAAGCACGTGGTGCTGTTGATAGCATTGTTAGCGAACAACTGACTTATTTCTTAGAGCAAAATCCTTCCGTTGCAAAAATTATTTGTGAAAAGGCACTTCTTGCACAAAGAGCGAGAGATGCTGCGAGAAAAGCAAGAGAACTTACAAGAAGGAAATCAGCTCTCGATGGAATGTCACTTCCAGGAAAATTAGCAGATTGCTCTGATAAAAATCCTGAAAACTGCGAAATTTACATCGTAGAGGGAGATTCTGCGGGTGGTTCTGCAAAGACCGCTCGTTCAAGAGCCACACAGGCCATTTTACCTCTTCGTGGTAAGATTTTAAATGTTGAGAAATCTCGTCTTGATAAAATTCTTGCAAATGAAGAAATTAAAGCTATGATTACCGCATTTGGAACAGGTATTCATGAAGATTTTGATATTAGTAAACTTCGTTATCATAAAATTATTATTATGACAGATGCCGATGTGGATGGTGCCCATATCGCGACTTTACTTTTAACATTCTTCTATCGTTTTATGCCAGAACTAATCAAACAAGGTCATGTATATTTAGCAAAACCACCACTTTTTAAAGTGGAGAAAAATAAAAAAGTGTGGTATGCCTATAGCGATACTGAGTTAAACGATATTATGACAGAGATTGGAAGAGATAGTAACGTGAGAATCCAGCGTTATAAAGGTCTTGGAGAGATGAATCCAGATCAGCTTTGGGAGACAACAATGGATCCACAAAACCGTATTCTCTTACGTGTGGCTATGGACGAAGATGAAATGGCAAAAGTAGATGAAACATTTGTAACATTAATGGGAGATAAAGTAGAACCAAGACGTGAATTCATTGAAGCCAATGCAGAGTTTGCAACAATGGATATTTAGGGAAGATGAAATAAAAAAGGGGAGTAAAAGCTCCGATATGAATTGATAAATCCCAATCTAGGAGGAAATTATGGACGATAGTACAATCTTTGATAAAGTTCAAGAAGTAGACCTTGTGGAGAAAATGGAAAAATCCTACATTGACTACGCTATGAGCGTTATCGCAGCCAGAGCTTTGCCAGATATTAGAGATGGTTTAAAGCCAGTGCAAAGAAGAATTTTATATGCAATGATCGAGTTAAACAATGGTCCTGACAAGCCACACCGTAAGTGTGCCCGTATTGTCGGTGATACAATGGGTAAATATCACCCTCATGGTGATAGTTCCATTTATGAAGCATTAGTAAAACTTGCACAACAATGGTCCACAAGATATCCATTAATTGATGGACATGGAAACTTTGGTTCTGTAGACGGTGATGGTGCAGCCGCTATGCGTTATACCGAAGCAAGACTTAGCAAGATTTCTATGGAAATGCTTGCAGATATTAACAAAAACACAGTAAACTTTACTCCAAACTTTGATGAATCCGAGAAGGAACCAACAGTGCTTCCATCTCGTTATCCAAATTTACTTGTGAATGGAACATCAGGAATTGCCGTTGGTATGGCAACCAATATTCCACCTCATAACTTAAATGAAATCATCGATGCCGTTGTAAAGTTAATTGACAACCAAGTGTTAGAAGATCGAGATACAAGCATTGAAGAATTATTAGAAATCGTAAAAGGACCAGACTTCCCAACAGGTGCTACAATCCTTGGAAGAAGAGGTATCGAAGAAGCCTACCGCACAGGACGTGGTAAAATTAAAGTGCGTGCGGTTACCGATATTGAACCGATGAACTCTGGAAAACAACGTATTGTTGTAACAGAACTTCCATACATGGTAAATAAAGCAAAATTAATTGAGAAAATTGCTTCTCTTGTAAAAGAAAAGAAAATCGAGGGTATCTCAGAACTTCGTGATGAATCCGATAGAAATGGTATGAGAATTTGTATTGAGCTGAAAAAAGATGTCAATGCAAATGTCTTATTAAACCAGCTCTATAAACATACACAAATGCAAGATACTTTCGGTGTCAATGCATTAGCTCTTGTGAATGGAGAGCCAAAAGTATTAAATCTCCATGACATGGTTTATTATTACTTAGAGCATCAAAAAGAAGTTATTACGAGAAGAACTCAATATGAATTAAACAAGGCAAAAGAAAGAGCTCATATTTTAGAGGGACTTTTAAAGGCACTTGATCATATTGATGAAGTGATTCAGATCATTCGTGGGTCTGAAAATGGTGCAAAAGCAAAGATTAATTTAATTGAACGTTTTGGATTATCCGATGCACAAGCACAGGCCATTATTGATATGCGTTTAAAAGCTTTAACTGGATTAGAGAGAGAAAAGCTTGAAAATGAATACAATGAGTTAATGGCAAAAATTGCGGAATTACAAGCAATTTTAAATGATGAGAAAAAATTATTAGGTGTCATTCGAGAAGAAATTTTAATTACAAAAGAAAAATTCGGTGATGATAGAAGAACAGAAATTGGATTTGATGATGAAGATATCACAATTGAAGACTTAATTCCAAGAGAAGATACCGTTATCGCTATGACAAAACTTGGATACATTAAGAGAATGACCATTGATAACTTCAAGAGTCAAAACCGTGGTGGTAAAGGAATTAAAGGTATGCATACCATTGATGAAGACTTTATTGAAGAGTTGTTTATGACAACAACACACCATTATATTATGTTCTTCACAAATTCTGGAAGAGTTTACCGCTTAAAAGGATATGAAATTCCAGAATCTAGCCGTACTGCTAGGGGAACAGCCATTGTAAACTTATTACAACTTCAACCAAATGAAAGAATTACAGCGGTAATTCCAATTGCGGAATATGAAGATAATAATTATTTATTTATGGCCACAAAAAATGGTATTGTAAAGAAAACTTCAATTAAAGAATATGAAAATATTCGTAAATCAGGTCTCGCAGCCATCAACTTGCGAGAAGGTGATGAGTTAATTGAAGTAAAGACAACCGATAATGAAAAAGATATTATCCTTGTTACAAAATTTGGACAATGTATCCGTTTCAATGAAAGTGAAGTAAGAGAAACAGGACGTGTATCTATGGGTGTTATCGGTATGAACTTAATCGAAGGCGATGAAGTTATCGGTATGCAGTTGAATACACAAGGAGCTGATCTTTTAATTGTTTCTGAATATGGAATGGGTAAAAGAACAAGTATGGATGAGTTTACACCACAACGCCGTGGCGGAAAAGGTGTAAAATGTTATCGTATCATGGAGAAAACAGGAAACGTCGTTGGCGTAAAAGCCGTTGATCCAGATGACGAAGTTATGATCATCACAACACAGGGAATTGTCATTCGACTTCAAGTAAATGATATTTCTGAACTCGGAAGAATTACATCAGGTGTAAAACTTATCAATATGCAAGATGATATTACGGTTGCAAGCATTGCAAAAGTAAGAGAGACGGCAGCAGAAGTAACGATAGAAGAAGTCGACACAACAGAAGTGTAAAAGTAAAAAACAATTAGTACAAAAGATAAAAAATAAAAAATAAAGAATAAAAGGATAGGGCTGTTATATTAGAACGTTATGTTTCAAAACCATGGGAAATTCGGATTGTATTCGATATGAATGGGTTTTAGAAATATACTTGATAATATAACAGCTCTTTTTCTTATATTTTTCTTATAGAAAGATTTTTTACATAAGAAATGCAGAGGATATAATATGCAAAATATGCATAGCTAGCAGATAGTAAAAGTCTGCTTGGGGAAAGTTTTTAATATGGAGGAATATCTTATGAGTCAAGGAATTGGGAGTTTTCTTTGGAATCGAATTGAAGAAAAGAAGATAAAGAAAAAAGAATTATGTAAGGGGATTTTATCACAGAGCGAGTTATCAAAAATATTTACACAAGTGAGAATACCGAATTATTTTATAATGGAAAGGCTCTTAGATCGATTAGGCATATCAACAGAAAAGTTTGATTATATCTTACCTCAAAAAGATTATGAACTATGTCAATTGAAATATGAGATCGAGAAAAAATTACAGAAAGAAAATGAGGAGAAAATAAAAGAATTATTAGAGGAATATGAAACAATCGCAAGTAAAAATAGCATACATGAGCAGTATATCGATTATATCTATGGAATATTGTCATGGAAATATGGAAGACAAAAGGAAGCATTACGTTGGCTAGAGAAAAGTATTCGATGTACAATGCCAGATGGATTTCAGCCAGAGGGACTGATAGGAACGGAAGAAATTAAATTATTAATCCTTTTTGAAAAATTAAATTATGAACATGGTGAGAAGACAAAGAAAAAGAGGAAAAGATATATTTTATTTTTACAAAATATAAAGAAATATGTGGATGAAAAAATAGAAGATCAAGAAGGAAAGGCAAGTATTTATCCAAGAATTACATTAGACTTAGTAAGATTTGAGATACAAAGAAAGCAATATGAAAGTGCTAGAAAATTATGTGAAGAGAGCATTGAGTTATTAACCAATCATTTTATGTTACAAGGACTATTAGAACATATAGAATTGTTAAAAGAGATCTATCAATATAGTGAAGTAGAAGCAGAACAAAAATATAAGATAAATCAAATTTATAAAGCACTTTTGAAATTTTATGAGGAGGAACACATAAAGGAAACGAGTTTCCTTTTATGGGAAAGTAGAGGAAAACAAATTTCTTTGGATTGGGAAGTTGTGAAAAAGATTCGAAGTGCCTATCAAATATCACAGGAAAAGTTAGCAGATGACGTTTATACACAAGAAAGTATTTCTAGAATTGAAACGAAGAAAAGAAAAGTTAATTATAAAAAGTTAGAAGAATTGAAAAAGAAATTTAATGTTCATTCTGATATGTATGATAGTGTATTAAAAACAGTTGATTTTCAGGTACTAGAATTAGAGAAAAAAATGACATTGTATATACAAAGAAGAGAGTGGGAACGATCAGAGGCTTTATTAAAAAGAATTAGAAGTTGTCCTTTGGAGAATGGGGTAAAAAATGAACAATTTTTCCAATATCATATGGCATTGATCCAATATTATAAAAAAGAGATAAAAGGAGAAGAATTAGAAGAAAGACTATGGAAAAGTCTTTTTCTAACAAAGAAAAAAGAAATTCCAATTTTTGAAACTTACTTAACAGAAATGGAGTTTTATATTATTAATTGCCTTGCATTAGCTCTTTCGGAGATGGGAAGAAAAGAAGAAGCAATTCAGATGAGAGAACAACTTTTAGACTATTATGATAAGAGTGAAGTGCATTCTATTTTTTATTATCAAAATATAACGTTGATTTTGGTAAATCTAATGGCTGATATAGAAGAGATGGGGGATATTAATAAGGCAGAACAATTGTGTAAAAGAGGAGTTAATTTATCAAAGGAAGTAATGAGAAGCGATAGGCTTGGGCAATTTATTCATGCTAAGGGGGATATTTTAAATTATCATAAAAGAAAACAAAAAGAGGCTTACTTGTATTATAAGCAAGCCTATTGGTTTTTTGTGTTATTTAAAGAACAAGAATATAGCAATCTTGTAAGTGAACATTATAAGAAAACTACAGGAAAATCTCTGTTTTTGGACTCTGAGGAAGAGTAAGATAAGGGGTAGATTGTGAATCATCAGATGTGATTGTAGAGGATGATAAAAGTAGAAATGCTAATGTTAAAATTGTCATAAATAGTTTTTTCTTTTGCATATAGATACCTCCAAAAATAATTAGTAATATATAGTATATATTATAAGAGATATAGGGAGAGATTTTATGACTTTTTAGGAAAATATTTTATTTTCCTAAAAAGTCATAAAATATAAAGAAAAGAAGTGGTATAGTAAAAACAATGAAGAAAAGAAGAGTTGTTTGAAATATGGAAGGAGATATCAAATGAAAGAATCAAGATTCAACTCATTTTATCCAGCTAAATCTAATCCAAAAAAAATCTTAGCATATAATGCTAGGTCAAATGCATTAGCTACAATAGATTTAGAAAATTTTGAGGAGTTAAAAAAGTGTTTTCAAACGAGAGATTATGAGATATTAGAGAAAGGATTTAGAGAAGAACTAGAAAAGGGATATTTTCTAATTGAAGATTCAGTAGATGAGTTAGAGATTTTAAGATATAATCAACAAATGGCTCGTTATAATAGTACATATTTAGGATTAACAATAGCACCAACTCTTGGTTGTAATTTTGATTGTGTATATTGTTATGAAAAAGAACATAATGATTTTTATATTATGGATGTAGAAACTCAAGAGTTGGTATTAAATTTTATTGAAAAGTATTGTAAAACTATCAATCAATTATCAATATCTTGGTATGGAGGGGAACCTTTATTAGCATTTGACTTGATTAAAGAATTTTCTTATAAAGTTATAAATTTATGCCAAAAATATAATATATCATATAGTGCTAATATAGTAACAAATGGATATTTATTAACAAAAGAAATAGCGGAGGAGCTTGAAAATATTAATGTTCATAGTATCCAAATAACATTAGACGGTCCAGAAGATATACATGATACAAGACGTTTTTTACAAGGTGGACAAGGTACTTTTAAGAAAATAATTAAAAATTTAAAGGATACAATAGATTATTTACCTAACACTTC
>OJJJ01000495.1_pt1 | contig 18477 bp, 15 predicted proteins | sample 1596311 | NCBI WGS metagenome assembly OJJJ01 (sample SAMEA4350140, study PRJEB24818) | metagenome | biome: human; feature: gut; material: faeces | place: Denmark | collected 2013-09 | reverse complement strand
GTCAAGACGATATTTTATGATATAGAAGGTCTCTTAAAAGATGTATCTGCCGACCATACCGTCCAATCAATGGCTGAAATACAAGAAATCATTAAGTCTTGAGAAATCAAGGCTTTTTTTGTGGTGAAAATGTTCTTTCCTGTCCATTGATAACGATCATGAAATTACTTGTCACAAAAGGTATGAGAACGTCGACTTTTTTTAAAATCGCTGGGTGAAATACCATAATAGGCTTTAAAGACTTGAAAGAATTGACTGCGATCAGAGTAACCTAACAAGATAGCAATTTGATCGATCGAATGATCGGTATGCAACAAGTATTCCTTAGCTTTTTCCATTTTTTGCATCTTGACATAATCAGAAAATTTCATGGATGTATTCTTTTTGAAAAAAGTGGATAGATAAGTGGGATTGTAATGAAAATGACGTGCCAATTTTTTTAGTGTGATCGAATTTAAGTGCAGTTCAATATAATCAATGATTCCTTGAATATCCACCGATTCTTTTTTGAAAAGATTGCAGGAGGTAATCATCTCGTAGGACTGGCTGATGTCTTCAATCATGATTGCCAAAAACAAAGTAATGATTCGAGGGTTTTTGTCTTTTTTTTGCCACTCGTAGTAAAAATTGTTGAAAGAGTTTAACGGTGAGGTGTCTCGGCTTTTAAAATATATGTAAGGTGTTTTCATTGGTGTCTCGTAAACGAATGGAAAGAAAAAAGGACTTACTTGTTCGTTATTTTTTAAGGCTGGAAAAAGATCTTTTTTAATAAATTTAGGTGGTGCTTGAATAATCATGATCACATCATTGTCTGACTGATCGATATGAAAAGGAACGGAAGGCGAGATCATTACGAAGTCATACCGATTGATTTTAATACAAGTATTTTCAATAAATAACGAACCCTGACCACTTCTTACATAAATAAAAATGGCCTCCTCGTAGTATTTTCTTTGAATCACTGTAGGGGAACCCTTCAATTTAGTCATTTTAAAGGACTGTTCGCCTTTAAGGGTTTGTGGCTGATTTTTTTTCTCCTCGTTCATTATATGCACCCCTTTGCTAATCTCTCCCACTCAGTACAGGTGAAATTATAGCAAATTTTAGAAAGGATAATTTTTGTTGAAAGCGCTTTGGCAATATTGGAACATATGATGCCAAGAAAGTGTCATTTATGCTGATTTTTCGAAAAAAAACACTCACTGAACCAAAGAATTCCCCTCGTTTCCTCACCATATACGGGCTATACTTTTCGTTATAGAAAACGATTTCAAAGGAGGTCATGAAAGAAGATGTCAGAAACGGTTTTAGAGCTTAAAGGTATCACTAAGACATTCCCTGGGGTCAAGGCACTTGATAATGTCCATTTCAAATTAGGCAAAGGCGAGATTCATGCACTGATGGGAGAAAATGGTGCAGGAAAATCAACCTTTATCAAAGTAATTACTGGCGTCCACCAGCCGGATGAAGGTGATATCTATCTTAAAGGCAAGAAAGTATGTTTTAAAAATACCACCGAGTCAAGAGAAGCGGGAATTGCTGCCATTTACCAACACATCGTCGCATATCCTGATTTGACTGCTGCAGAAAATATTTTCTTGGGGCATGAGGTGACGAACGGTTTACTAAAAACACTTAACTGGAAGGCAATGAATGAGCAGGCGGACCGTCTTCTCAAAAGACTGAAAGCTAATTTTTCTGCAAAAGATCGGATGGGAGAGCTCTCAATCGCCCAGCAGCAGATCGTTGAAATAGCAAAAGCGCTCTCGCAGAAGGCCAATATCATTATCATGGATGAGCCTACTGCAGCTTTGACTGCTTCTGAAAGTGAAGAGCTTTATCAATTGGCGGAACGCTTGCGAGATGAAGGTAAGTCGATCATTTTTATCTCTCATCGTTTTGAAGACATGTATCGCCTTGCTTCAAAAGTCACCGTTTTTCGGGATTCACAATATATTGGATGTTGGGATGTGAACGGAATCGCCAACCATGATTTAATCGTGGCGATGGTTGGCAGAGAAATCAACCAACTCTTTCCAAAACAAACGCTGACTCCCAAAGAAGAAGTACTTCGTGTGGAGCAACTGTCGAAGATAGGCTATTACAAAAATATTAATCTCAGTGTTCGAGCAGGAGAAATCGTAGCTCTGACCGGTTTAGTAGGAGCTGGAAGAACTGAAGTAGTGGAATCGATTGTTGGAATCAGCCAAGCGGATCAGGGAACGATTTATCTGGATGGGGAAAAATTCGTTCCGAAAAACCCAAACCATGCGCTCTCTCATGGAATCGGTCTGCTACCGGAAGACCGTCAAAAAGAAGGGCTGATTTTAGATTTTTCGATCGGTGATAATATTACTCTTTCCAACATGCGAAAAATTAGCAATTCAATTTGGCTAGCGCCCAAAAAAGAAAATCAGTTGGCTCAGGAGTTATCGAATAAGCTGGGAATTAAGTGTCGAAGTATCTCAGATAAAGCTTCCACGTTGTCAGGAGGGAATCAGCAGAAAATCGTTGTTGCAAAAATGCTTACCTCTTCTTTGAAGCTGATCATTCTCGATGAACCGACGAAAGGAGTAGATGTCGGAGCTAAAGCGGCTATCTATGAAATTGTCAGCGATCTTGCTTCTAAAGGTTATGCAGTTCTAATGATCTCTTCGGAGATGCCTGAAGTTTTGGGCATGGCTGATCGTATCTATGTCATGAAGGATGGGAAAATCACTGGCGAGATGTCAGTGGAAGAAGCCACACAGGAACGTATTCTGGCCCTTGCGATGATCGCCCAGGATGTTGAGAAGGTATCCAGCAACTCTGAAAAAGTAAAGGAGGTTTTGTAATGGAACTTAATGAGTTGCAAAAGCAAAACGGATTTGGTATCAAGCGATTAAAAGATAAACTTCCTAATTCACGGGAACTTGGATTGATCTTATTTATTTTAGTAGCATCAGTATTTATCCAAACTCAAAACAGCAGTTTTCTGACAATGGTCAATTTGACCGATATGTTGACCAACACTTCTATTTTAGCTATTTTGGCTGTGGGAATGATGATGGTTTTGATCACAGGCGGAATCGATCTTTCTGTGGGGGCAGTTGTTGCTTTATCTGGGATGTCCTCAGCGGTTTTTATCCGAGATTTTCCGAACATCCCGGTTATAGTTGCCGTGCTCGTGGGGCTTTTCGTGGGGCTTTTCTCAGGACTGGTCTTAGGCCTTTTGATTGCCAAAGGAAGGATCCTGCCGATTATTGCCTCACTGGGGATGATGAATGTCTATCGCGGTTTAACCTACATCGTTGGTGATAATCAATGGGTCAGTGCTTTTCAAATGACTGATGCTTTTAAAGAGATCGCAACAGGTTCATTTTTAGGTATAAATCATTTGATTTGGGCAGCTTTCATCGTTCTGGCAGTCTTCTATTATATTTTGAATTTTACTAGAAGTGGTCGTCGCATGTATGCTGTGGGATCCAATGAAGAGGCTACGGCGATCACAGGGATCAGTAAAGAAAGAACGTTGATTCTTGTATACATGCTCAATGGTTTGCTTGCTGGCTTAGCGGGTGTTTTATGGGTCAGTAAGTTTGCTTCTGCACAAGGAGATACTGCTTCTGGGTATGAATTAAACGTGATTGCAGCTTGCGTATTAGGGGGTGTTAGTGTTAATGGAGGCGTAGGGAAAATTTCTGGCTTGATTACGGGGGCATTACTTTTCGGTATCTTGAATAATGCTTTGCCGTTGTTAAATGCGTCAACCTTTTGGGAGGATGCGATTCAAGGAGTGGTCATCGTTGCTGCTATTGTAATGAATGTATTAATGAAACGCCGGTCGGATGCTGCCGCACTGAAAAGGAGAGAATTGTAATGGCTAAAAGAAAAGAGACCGTTCCAGATTATGAAAAATCCCCATGGATGAGATTTCTTTTTTCTTGGGAATTTATTCTGCTTTTGATACTGGTGGGGATCCAGATAATGAACAGTATGATTTCACCAAATTATTTAAACGCAGGTTCCATAAGTACAGCGATGATGAATTTCCTTGATAAATCTTTTATGATTTTTCCTATGACGATGATTTTACTTCTGGGGGAGATCGATATCTCTATCGGTTCAACCGTTGCTTTATCAGCGGTCGGCATGGGACTCGTTTATCAGCAGACCGGATCTATGGTAATTGCCATCGTTGCCTGTCTTATACTGGCATCTGTCTGTGGTTTGCTTAACGGGATCCTCGTCAATTTATTTCCTGAGTTGCCAACGATGATCATCACTTTGGCAACGCTAACGATTTACCGAGGGCTTGCTTATATATTATTGGAGAATCAGTCGATCTCAGGCTTTCCGGATTGGTTCCAACAATTGGGATGGGGAAAATTAGGGGAGATACCGCTGATTGCTCTTGCCTTTGTTTTTACAGCAATTGTTTTTTGTTTGATTATGACGAAGACAGCTTTTGGAAGAGAACTATATGCGATGGGAAGCAACAAAAAAGCAAGTTTGTTTTCAGGAATCAAAACGAAAAAGAATCTTTTAATCGTCTATACACTAATGGGGGCTATGGCTGGAATCACCGCTTTATTTTTGTCTTCAAGAATGTCTAGCGTTCGGGCAGATATTGCCTCTGGTTACGAGTTGGAAGTGATTTCCATGTGTGTCCTTGGCGGAATCAGTACTAGTGGAGGCAAAGGAAAAGTTTTTGGGCCGATTTTAGGAACCTTTATCATTGGTTTCTTAAGGTATGGTTTGGGAATCATCAATCTGCGAGCGCAGACGATTACAATGATTTTAGGTGTATTGCTGATTATCAGCGTTTTAATTACTAGGTTTGATCTATCAAAAATCTCAACTAAATGGATGAAAAGAGGGACAATCAATGAAACTAAGTAAATGGATCGGTTTATCAATCGCCACAGCTGTCATGTTTTTAGCTGCTTGCGGCGATGGGCAGGAAAATGCTGGAAATGTAGAGAATTCATCAGGAACTTACGCAATCGTGGCTAAAAGTGCTGGCAACCCGTTTAATGAGAAACAGATTGAGGGCTTCAAGAAGGCGATTGAAGAGCAAGAGTATCAAGTCATTGAAAAAACACCAGATCAGCCCACGGCAGAGCAGCAGATCAATATAATTCAAGAGTTGATCACACAAGGCGTGGATGGAATCGCCATCGCAGCAAACGATGAGAACGCATTGCAGCCTGCATTAAAGCAAGCAATGGATCAAGGCATTGCTGTCACGAGCTTTGACTCTGCTGTCAACCAAGAATCAAGACAGGCTCATGTAAATCAAGCCGACCCGAAAGCGATTGCTGTTGCAATGATGGATGCTGTCTTAGATCTGGCAGGAGGAGAGGGACAATTTGCAATTCTTTCCGCCACCAGTACTGCCACGAATCAAAATACTTGGATTGCTGGGATGGAAGAACTGATGGCAGAAGATGAAAAATATGCCGGACTTGAGCTTGTAAAAATTGCTTATGGAGATGACCTGAGAGATAAATCTACTTCTGAAACAGAGGCATTATTGCAATCTTTTCCTGATTTAAGGGTGATCATGTCACCTTCTACCGTCGGTATCGCAGCTGCCGCTAAAGTTGTTCAAGACAAAGGCGTTTCGGACAATATTAAAGTCACAGGACTGGGGCTTCCTTCTGAAATGGCAGCATACATTGACAATGTTGTCTGCCCATATATGTATCTTTGGAATCCTATCGATATTGGCTATATGACCGGTTATTTGTTGACCGCATTGGCACAAGAAGACATTAGCGGTTCCGTAGGGGAAACATTTGAAGCAGGAGATTTAGGAACGAAAGAAATCACCGAAGCACCTGATGGCGGCACAGAGTCCTTCCTAGGAGAGCCGTTCCGATTTGATAGCAGCAACATCGACGAATGGAAAGAAGTCTATTAAAAAAATGGCAAAAAGAGTGCTTGAGGGAAACAAGCACCTTTTTGCATCTTAATCTGATTTACGGTAGTTTAATGGAGTCATACCAGTTCTTTTTTTGAAGAGACGACTGAAGTAAGATGAGTTTTTGATGCCGATTACCTCACTGATTTCTTTCATACTGAGTGAGGTAAATCGCAGCAGTTCTTTTGCATAAGATATTTTAGCTAAGAGATGGTATTCGATTGGCGGTACTCCTTGAAATTTCGTAAATTCTTTGCTGAGATGGAATTTATCACGATTGAAAGCTGTGGCTAGTTCGTCAAGGGTAACGGTTCTAGTGAGATTTGCTTCTAAATATGCACGAATCTCTTTTATATGGTAGGGAATGTCATCTTCAAAATCATTGGAATGATACTTGTTGAGGATAACCTCATTTAAGAGTTCGTGGATCAACAAAGATACTTTGAATTCGCTCTTACCACTTTTTTGCAAGAGCTGGTTTTGTATTTTTTGGATGATGGCTGGAATTTTTGAATTTGCAGACTGACATTTATTTGATCCTGATCGAAGAAAATAGTTGTAAAAAGTTTCTGTACCAAGACCATAAAAGTGAATCCAATCCATCTCCCATGGCTCATTACTGGAGGTGAAATAATGCTGGTATCTTTTGCAATCGATCAAAAAGAAACTATTTTTTTCAAGAGTATAGGTACTTCCTTCATAAAAAAAGCGTTCCTTGCCCACTATGGGTAAATTTCAATAGGTAGGAAGGGTAATTTTCTCTTTCAGTAAAATAAGGTTTAGACGCCTTGAAATGACCAGTTTCTTGAACGTAGAAAAGCAGTTCTTTACACATCTGGCTAGGTGTTTCTATTAAATAAAGCGAATCTGGTGACCAATTTCGGTGATCATTTTGCCAGTAGGACATAAGTTTCCTCCTAATTTTTTCTATTTTAAGAGTAAACGGATAATGTAAGGGTTGTCAAGAGACTAAAATCCCCCAAAAAGAAGTATGGTCGAAAAGAATATGAGAATCATATATTATAAAATTGACAGGTAATAGTGAAGGAGTGAAGATGTGATGATCAAAAAAGCGATCCGAATGAAATTGCTTGATGGGTATCAAGAACTTTATAAAAAACGTCATGACGAGTTATGGCCTGAAATGGTAGATATGCTTTCCCAGCATGGTGTTCAAAGCTATGAAATCTACTTAGATCCTAAGACAAATGATTTGTTTGGTATTTTAGAAATAACTGATGAGAAGCTTTGGGCACAAGCATCAAGGACGAAGGTCAATCAAAAATGGTGGGCATTTATGGAGGATATCATGGAAACAAATCCTGATTCTTCTCCCGTTTCTGTGTCATTGTTGAATGTCTTTCGTCTGGAAGAACATAGAAAAAATAAGTAATCAAAAAATCTGTTTAAAAAATCCCAAGATTTCTGGGAAGCGTTGGATGTCTTTTAATTCTTAACTCTGACCTCTTATTCATGGTTAGGTCCTTGAAACTCAATGAAAATCAGCGAATCATAAAAACCTCTTACAGGAAATGAGTTGTAAGAGGTTTTTAGATGTGCCTGAAAATATAAGAGCTGCATTTATTAAAGAACTGCATGATCTTCTAGTCTCGGCACAACAAACCAAAAACAAGTCACGCCATTTTTCGACTCAGCGCCATATTCGAAGGCATGAGAAGTCAAAATGGTTTTTACGATCGCTAAGCCGATGCCGGTTCCTTCTTTATGTCCTGCTTGATGTTGGACGCGTTGGTATCTTTCCCAAATAAGTTCGAGTTGTTCTGGAGGGATATCTTTTCCAGGATTGATGACAGCAACTTTTATTCCTGCAGATGTATTCGTTAATTTGATTAAGAGTCGTTCATTTTTAGGTGTATGGTTGATGCCGTTGTTTATTAAATTACGCAAAACCTGTTCCATTTTGATGCGATCAAAAAGAGCATTTCCATTCGTACGATCTGCTTCAAAATCGACAGTGATGTCATATTGATTGGCGATCCCTCTTGCGTAAGCAACGATGGAGGAAACCACCTCGTATGTATTCCAGATTTCATTTTTAAGTTGTGTGTAGCCAGCTTGCATGATAGAGAAATCCATGATGTCATCGACCATAGCACTCATGCGGTGGGCTTCGCTGATAATTAGGTCCATATGTTCTTTTCGAAGGCGTTCGTCGTTTCCAGATACATCACGTACCATCTCCCCATAGCCAGTGATCAACGCGAGGGGGGAGCGTAGTTCATGAGAAACATTGGCAATGACTTCTTTTCGCAAGACGTCTACTCGCTGAAGTTCTGTGCTTAAGTCCGCAACCGATTCAGAAAGTGTACCTAATTCATCACTACGCTTAAGTTTGGGTACGGAATAAAGCTCGCCGTTGGTTAAGCGGATGATGGCTTCTTTGATGGTTTTGATCGGGCGAATAAAATGCTGTGCTAAAAAAAAGGAGATCGTTGACGCAAAAATAGTTAATATGATGGTGAATAGAAAGAGTTGCTGTCGATTCAAGCTTTGAAGCGCTTCGATTTGAGTGATCGTATTGGAGAGCAAAAGGGCAGCTGGGCGTTGGAAAAGAGTGGTAGGAACGCCAATAAGAATGACAGAAGACTTTTCAAAGTCTTCTACAGCACTCAGGCTCTCGCCATCAAGGACAGTTGGTGCGTGAGATAACAACCAGTTGTATTCGTTGCTCAACCCATCTATGTTTAATTGTTGGCCATTGTTAAATGCCGCCAGAATTTCGCCATCCTCGTCGACTAAGAAAAGAGTCCCAACGATCGTTTTACTGAGGAAAAGTAATGGCTCTTCTGGTAAATCATCTGGATCTACTGCCATTTCTTCAATAGCGGCAGCTGTTTCCTGAACTGTTTCTAAAAGTGATTCTTTCGTTACATTGATATAATTTGGTTCAAAGAGCAAAATTTGAACAGTCCACAAAAAAGCGATGCCAATGATGACCAGCAGCATATTGGCGGACCAAAGCCGCACGAGTAATTTACTTTTGATATAAGTAAAACCTAACCGACTAGTCTTCATAATCAAATTTATACCCAACTCCCCAAACCGTTTGGATCAACTCTCGGTAATCCCCTAGACGCTCTCGCAAGGACTTGATGTGTGTATCCACTGTTCTGGTATCTCCGAAATAATCAAAGCCCCAGACACCCTCTAAAATTGATTCTCGGCTCAAAGCGATATGATTATTTTTCGTCAAATAGACCAGCAGATCGAATTCTTTTGGTGTAAGCGGCAGAGGTTTCCCTTTGATCGTTACAGTATGAGAAAAAACATTGACTTCGAGATCACCAAAAACGATCTTTTCGAACTGAAACTGACTGCTTCGTTTCAACACAGCTTTGATGCGAGCCATCAGCTCTTTAGGGCTAAATGGCTTGGCAATATAATCATCGGCACCAAGATTGAAGCCAAAGAGTTTGTCATACTCTTCCTTTCGAGCGGTAATCATAATGACTGGCGTGTTACAGCTGCCTCTGATTTCCGAAAGCGTCTGAAAGCCATCTTTTCCCGGCATCATGACATCTAGGAGGATCAAATCGAATGAATGATTGGTTAATTTTTCCAAAGTTTCTTTTCCATCCGCTGCCTCAAAACATAGATACCCTTCGATCTCCGCATAAGTTTTGACAAAGGCGCGCATATGGGTATCATCATCAACGATCAATATTTTTTGCAAATTTATTCACATACTTAAAAATAATTTATATTTTTTAAAGTATATCACAGCATAATCGCTGATTTAATAGGAAAATGACTCTTTGAAAAATAATTGTTCTTTCCCTCACAAGATCATCACAAATACCCAATACTATAGAGGTATATTCAATCGAAAGGAGCGCTTTGACGATGTATGACTATCATATGGTCAGAAAGAAAAAAGCAAAGAAAAATCGTAAGCTAGTCGGTCATTGGTTATACATAATCAGTCTTGCGCTTTTTATGGGTTTTTCTGCACGTTTGATTTACATTGTTCAAGTCGGCGTGATTGCTGGCGTCTCTTTGTCTGAAAGAATAGAAAATTTGTATTATAGTTCACGATCGATCGAAACAAGTCGAGGGGCGATTTTTGATCGGCAGGGGACAGTGATCGCACAGGATATTCTTTCCTATACTGTTCGAGCGGTTCTTTCTGAAGATTACATTGATAATGGACGACCCATGTATCTAGACAGAGCGCGCTTTGAGGAGACCGCAGCGATTCTTTCGGAGTATTTACCTATTTCTAACGAGCAAGTTTTGTCAATCTTGTCAGATGGTGCGAATCAAACAGATCCGCCTGTCTTTCAAGTGGAATTTGGCAATGTTGGCAGTGGTCTAAGTGTGACTACTCGAAATCAAATCGAAGCGGCGTTTGATGCAGCTGGAATCAATGGTATCTATTTCGATGCTCGTTCAAGTCGCAGTTATCCGAATGGTATCTTTTCTTCACATTTGATAGGGACAACGTCAGATGATGAAGAGATCCGAGTCGGAGTTTCTGGATTAGAATATGTACTGAACGACTTTTTGAAGAATCAAAATGGGCGAGAGTCCTTTCAAGTCAATGCTTCAGGGAATCCCGTTCCCGCAACCAATCAAACCGTAGAAGAAGGAGTAGATGGGAATGATGTTTGGACGACATTAGATGCTCATCTGCAGTTATTCACTGAATCAGTGATGGATGAAGTTATGGAACAAACACGACCAGAAAATCTAACGGCTTTATTGATGGATGCGAAAACTGGGGAGATTTTAACGATGGCTCAAAGACCTAGTTTTCATCCAGAGACCCAAGAAGGAATTGCGGATGAGCACTTTATTTGGCGTAATCTTTTTACGGAAGAGATGTATGAGCCTGGTTCGACCTTGAAGCTGGCAACCGTTGCGGCAGCTATTGATGAAGGTGTTTTTGATCCGACGGAACGCTACAATCCTGTGAGTATGCAGATTGAAGATCGAGTCATTAATGACCACGACTCAGGAGCAAATGGTGAGTTGACGATGCGGCAAGCGTTAGCTTGGTCAAGCAACACGGGGATGGTTCGACTTCAGCAACGGATCGGTTTTGATAATTGGGCACAGTATTTAACTGATTTTGGACTAGGGAAAGTTACAGGAAGTGAGCTTCCTGGGGAAGTGCCAGGTATCTTACCTTCAAGAAATCGGGTGGATTATGCCATGAGTTCCTATGGCCATGCGATCGGCGTCAATCAGATGCAGATGATGCAGCTATTTAGTGCATTTGCCAATGGTGGCGAGATGATACGTCCGCAATTGATTCGGCGAGTAGGGGAAGAGACCCAAGTTTTTCCAGAAGTCGTTTCCCAGCCTATTTCACAAGCAGCAGCTGATGCTGTATTGGAATACATGACCGATGTAGTGACGGATGAACGTTATGGCACCGCTTATGATGTATACCAACTGACGAACCATGAGATTTCTGTCAAAACTGGGACTGCTCAGATCGCCAATGAGAATGGTCAAGGCTACATGACGGGAGAGTTTGATTATATTTATTCGGCGGTCTCCATCTACCCAACGGATGATCCACAGTTTATTCTTTACCTCACTATCAAGCGACCAGAAGAATACGATCGACATACATTAGCTAAAATCGCCAATCCCTTGATGGAGCGTTCGATGGCGCTGCAAAGTTTTCGTGAGTAAAAAAAGTTTCTTAACAGGAGCTTAAAAAGACCTAGATCATCTAAGAAATTTCATGATGCAGCTGGTCAACTTCCCACAGGAATGATAGTCTTTAGAAAAGACAGGAAGGGTGCATCAGCGATCCAATCTAGGGATGAATGAATGGATAAACGATCGCGCTAAAGCTAACACATAAAGATTCATTGACGGAGGTGTCATATGAAAAAAATAAAATTCTTGATCAAAAGCATTTTTCTCATCGGGCTTCTTTATTTTGCAAGCCAGATGATCACATGGCAAGACGGACGCTTGGCATTTCGTGATGCCCGACTCAACGAGATCACTCAATCTCTCTCGTCCCAATTTTCTCTTTCACAAGACACTTCAGCAAGGCCAGCGGCAGAAACGCCTGCCCAGACATATTTATATAATGAATCACGACAAGTGATCGAAGAAACCTTTGGGGAAGCGATCAATGAATCAGCGAATCGGTATGGACTGAACTGGACTTCCTATCACGATGATTTTCGTAACTTCATGATGGTGATGTACGATGAACATGATATTGCGCAAGGGATCTATACGAATCAAGACACGATTCTTATCGATGACACGCTAGGTATCGGGTCTTCAAAAGCAAGCGTTCGTAATCAGATGGGGACGCGTCAAGAAAGTCTACAACGAGGATCACGACGGTATCGCATCGATTCGGATGCCGACTATGATCTGTTCTTGCAAGACGATCAATTGATTACTTTTTTCTATGATGTTCATGCCGAAGATACAGTGACTGCGATCCAAATCATCAATCGCTCCCTAGAAACACGCCATGCGAATGATTTTCGCCAAAATCAAGCCGCCATTTTAAGCGGTTTACGAACACAGTTATTTGAATTAACGAATGCCACCCGAGTGAAATTTGGTTTGTCACCCCTTGGTTTCAGCGAAGCAACCAGTGAGACTGCCGTGAAGCATAGCCAAGACATGGCAGAACATCGATACTTTGACCATATCGGGTTAGATGGATCGACTCCATTTGATCGGATGCAAGAAGACGGGATCAGCTTCACTGCTGCAGGGGAGAATTTGGCATTTGGCCAGGCCAGCAGTATTTACGCCCATCAAGGTTTAATGAATTCAGAGGGACATCGGGCAACGATTCTAAACGATGAGTATCAATTTCTCGGGATCGGTATTGCGATCGATACCAGCGAACAGCCATATTATACAACGTTGTATCACCGAGGATCGGCGTCGTAAATTCCTGAATTGCTTGAAACTGATTAGTTAAAAAACACTGCTCATTTGAGATTGCTACGTTAGCAGCATCAAGTGAGCAGTGTTTTTTTGTCGATAAAATGGTGTGCAGCAGTATTGTTTAGTTTTGACGGTAGGCATGAGGAGAGCACTGATACTTCTTTTGAAACAGCTTATAGAAGAATGAGACATTTTTATAGCCGACTTGGTGTGCGATTTGTTCCACAGGTAGGGAGGAGTTTCTCAACAATAAACTGGCTTGATTGAGTTTTAATTCTTGAAGGATCGTCACAAAGGATCGACCAAGCTGCTGACTGATACGGCGACTCAAATAGCTCGGGTTGTATCCAAATGTCTCCGCAACCGAAGCTAGTGTGCAAGTAGCGAAATGTTTCTCCAGATAGTCCAACACTTCTCCGAGGTACAATTGGTCACTGTTTTGCGACTCGATCCGTTGTTTTTCTTGGAAATTACGAACAAGTTCGGAAAAAATAATGATCATATAGGAATGGATGACCTCATGAGAACCGAAGGAGGGATTGAAGAACTGGGCCAAGACCCCGAAAATCGCATCAATCAAATAGTCGTTGTTACTCGTTTCAAACACTAGGTATTGATTGTGCTTTTGGCTTTCAGATAACGCATTGATGGCAAAATCGGCGATCATGCTATTGGAGGCCAACCGACTGAGCATCTGCGTGGAAAAGTACTCTTTGCTGATCAAAAAGTTAATAACAATGTCGTCTTGATTTGTTTCGATAATTTGGTGGATCACCCCAGTATCTAGTAAGCAAAAGTCACCTGCCTTTAGGATCACTTTTTTCTCATTGATCATGATCGTGACTGTTCCAGAAAAAACATAATTCATTTCGATAAAATCATGCTGATGTAGTGGCGTAGAAGAAAAGCGTGCATGTTTTAAAATCAAGAGCTGGCTTGTCTTAAGAAATCCGCTATCCTGCGGTCGTTTTCGTATGAGACGAGAAAGGTGTTTTTCGAAGGTATATTGGTAAATTGGCTCATTTTTCTCAGTGTAGACTTTCTTGAAATCCTCATAATTGTATGGAAGGGTTTGCGTCTTTTTAAGGGCTATTTCTTCGGTAGTCGTCAATTGTTGTAACTGCTGCAGAATGTTTTGTTTATCCATCGCTTTCTCCTTAGGTAAAAAATAGTCAATGAAATAGTAGAGTATCGTCATTGAAGACAGGTAGAGATAGTATATAATACTTGTATGGTAGCGTTATCAATTATCATAATCCGGATGATAATAATAGTCAATAGTACCAGCAAATTCGAAAGAAATGGGGAATCACCATGAACCACGACAAACCATCATTAGGGGATAAGATCCAAAGTACCCTTGGTCCATTTGCAAGTAAAGTCAATGGGAATATTTATATTACTTCAGTTAGGGATGCAATGTTAGCTTACATGCCATTCACCTTTATTGCGTCGATCTTTTTGATTATTGCTTTTTTTCCGATCCAACAAGTGACCGATTTTATTACTATTGTGTTGCGAACAGAAGATGCTAGTGTCTGGCAAGAGAAATTGCTCTATGTCAACAATGCCACACTCGCAATCGGTGGTTTGCTAGTTGTCATTTCCCTCGCAAAATCACTGGCAGAAAAACTTGAAACAAATGTTTTGCAATGTGTCTTAACTGCTTTTGTTTCCTTTTTACTATTAACACCGTTGGATGCAATGGAAACAGGGACTTTTTTAGATATCACCCGCGTTAGCGCGCAATCGATGTTTTTAGCGATTATTGTCGGTATTTTTAGTACAGTTCTTTATAAAAAAATTGAGGGCAAAGGAATCAAAATCAAAATGCCAGCAGCGGTACCACCAGCTGTTTCTGGTCCATTCGAATCGGTGATTCCATCTTTTCTTGTCATCACGACGATTTGGGTCATCCGACTCATCATCGAAGCCTTATTTAACAGTGATGCCATGACGTTGATCAATGGGACCCTTGGGATTCCATTAACTATGTTAGGTGGCTCCCTAGTTGGAATGGTCGTTGTGAAAATTTTCGAGCAATTCTTGTGGTTTTTTGGCCTTCATGGAACTTCGATCATTCAAGCAGTGATGGACCCAATCCATCAAGTCCTTGAAGATCAAAATCGTGTGGCATCAGTGGCGGGAGAGATTCCAACGAATATTATCAGTATGAGCTTTCGGAATCATTTTGCCTCGATTGGGGTCGTCGGTGCGATCATTGCTATTTTGATCGTAGCAAAAAGCAAACAGTACAAAGAGGTTGGAAAAATTGCTAGTGTTCCTTATATTTTCAATATCGGTGAACCAGCGTTGTTCGGGATACCGTTAATGTTGAATTTCAGTTTTCTCATTCCCTTTGTTTTTGCGAATGCCGTCACAACGATCGTCGCTTACTTTGCCTTTTATTTCGGGTTAGTCCCGATCCCAACAGGGCTTGCACAAATTCCTTGGACGACTCCGCCGATCATTAGCGGCTATTTTGTCACTGGTAGTATCATGGGCGCATTGCTACAAATCGTCTTGATCGTGATCGCAACGGTGATTTGGTTGCCATTTATCAAAGTTGCTGATAAGCAGATCTGTATTGAAGAAGCACAATAACCCACGAAAGGAGCAGCGTATGAAAGAAACGATAACCATCAACGGGAAGACAAAGCCATTAACAGTGGATTTAAATGATCCGGTCCTTATTGAGTGGTCGATGACCAATCACCAAGGCTATCGATTGCAACTTTTCAATGAACAGCAGCAAGCAGTGTATGACGTTTCCAACATAGCCGCTTCTGAGAATAAAATGGCGGTCCATTTACCACAGCATCCACAGCGAAAAAAATATCAAGTCAAATTGACAGCAGGAGCAGGAAACGATGTCACCGTTTACAGCAGTGTGTTTTTCACGATAGAAAAGCGTGAGCAACCTAAAGAAACCATGGGCAAGTGGATCACTCGCTTAGATGATCCAATTAAAAAAGAACGGTTTTATTTTTCAGAAGAGAAAAATAGCTGCTTGTCCCGCTCCTTCACACTGGAAAAGTGTCCTTCCTATGCAGTGATCGATTGCTGCGGGCTTGGTTTTTATCGCTTGTCTGTTAATGGAAAAACGGTATCAGATGTTTATTTAAACAGTGATGTAACGAACTATGATCGAGTCGTCTACTATGATACTTATGAGTTAACTGATTTTTTACAGGAGGGAGACAATCGGATCGAAGTTGAACTTGCGAATGGCTGGTACAACCCTGCTCCGATTGAGATTTTAGGTCGGTATAACATCCGCAAACAACTAGCGATTGGTAAACCTTGTTTCTGGGGGGAGCTTCAGTTAAATGACGGAGGAGAGAATCGCTACATTTACTCAGACAATCAGTGGCAAAGTAGCTTTGGGCCTTATTTGCAAAACAATCTTTATATAGGAGAAATCGTTACCGATGTACCTGATCCTCGACCAGAAGGAAAAACGGTAAAAATTGCTGGTCCCGCGGGACGTTTTAAGCCAAGCTTTATTCCTAAAATCAAGCGCACACAATCGATCGTTCCCCAAAAAATGACAGAAACTGCAGCGGGACTGCTTATTGACTTCGGTCAAATCATCAGCGGTCAATTTGCTTGTACACTTGAGAAAAATTTCATTGGTCAGATCAGAATCAGCTATGCAGAAACATTAGATGAGCAAGGCACCCCTGATTATACGTCTACGATCAGTGGAACTTATGGCATCTACGATCCCTATGAAGGGAAGCAGCCAGATGATCCCATCGTTCAACGAGACATCATTGAGAAAACGGCAGCGAGGGCGTTCGTTTTTGAAAACCGCTACACGTATCATTCTTTTCGCTATGCATTGATCGAGACGAAACCAGCTAACAACCTTCAAGCGATTGTGGGCGTAATCAAAGCCTATCGCCTGCATACGGATGTGAAATCGTTGGTAACCCTTGAAACCTCCGATCCCTTCTTGAATCAGTTATGGGCGGTTGGCCAAGCCACGCGGTTGAACAACATCCACTCGTATTTTGAGGACTGCACCCGTGAGCGGTTCGGATATGGGGGAGACATCGTCGCTTTATTGCCAACACAGATGGCAGATCTGGCGATTGCGCCGTTGTTGGAAAAAGTGTTGTGGGATTTTGCCAACGACCAACGACCGGATGGTGCAATGACTGCAACTGCGCCATTTGTAGGAATCATGACAAATGGTCCATCAAATGGTGGTGGTGCGTTAGGATGGCAATTGGTAGTTCCAGAGCTTGCTTTGGCATTGGTCAAGACCTATGGGAAACAAGCAGCGGTTGCCAAGCTGCGTCCACACTTGGAACGGCATCTCAACTATTTACTCGCTTTTGATTTTGATTATATCGCCCAGTGCTGCCTCGGTGATTGGGGAGCAATTGATGAAACTCAGCAAAACGGGGTCATTACTTCGCCAGATCAGTCCTTTTGCTCTGCCTGCATGTATCTGCTTTTACTACAGCGTTACCAAGAATTGATCGACTTGAGGATCATTGGTAACGAGGACTATTGTCAGCGAGTGACAGCAGCGATCCAATACACGACACAGCAAATCAAACAGCAGTTTTCTAAAGGAAATGAGCAATACGGCGCGGGCACCTTGTCTAGCATGATCTTTGCAATGAAAACAGGACTCAGTGAGAAAAAACAAACCCTGCCAAAACTAGTACAACGGATCAAGCAGCAAGAGGGGATTTTCTCTTTCGGCATCTTCGGGATGGCATGGAGTTATCAGCTGCTGGCTGAAGCTGGCTATAATGATATTATTTTTGATTGGTTAACGAGGAAATCTGCGCCTAGTTATGCAGCAATGCTGGCAAGTGGAAACGGCACTTTGATGGAACATTTTCCAACGCCGCAACATTCAGCCACTTACGAGGGTTCGTTGAATCATGCCATGTTTGCTTCTTATGGGTATTGGTTTGTTCGTCATTTATTAGGCATTCAGATGACAAGCACTGGGATACTGATACAACCAGCCTTCGATGTACCTGTAGCTCATGTCAAAGGCTCCTTACAAAGTACGTTTGGATTAGTAACTTTAAGCTGGGAAAAGACTGATCGTACCGTTCGCTTAACGGTGGAGTTGCCACGAACATGTGGCTATGAAATCAGTCAGATGAAAGGTTTTAGAAAAGTCAGCGAGAAAATAGAGGATGAGGGGAGTCAAAAGAAAGTTACCTGTCACTATACGATTACTTCTTAGCTGGTGAAAAAGTCGACACGTGGAAAGTGTTGACTTTTTTTCTGTCCTTGATTACTTTTTGCGTATTTCATCTATGAGGTGGTGAAAATGGATCAATGGAAGCTGCTCAAAGACTATTGGCGATTTGCAGTTGGTGGTGCTGTTTTGATGGTTTTGCTGATCATCTGGTTTGTACCGTTCTCGCAAAACAAAGAAACAAACTGGCAATCAATGGCAGATGCAGCAGGTCAATCGTCTGAAATGGGGGAAGGTGGAACCCTTCAAGAAGATGGTCTTCACGATGAAGAGTATGAGATCGTTATCGATGTCAAAGGAGAAGTGCACCAACCGGGCATTTATCGTTTAAAATCAGGTGCGCGGATGTATGAATTGATCGAACAAGCAGGTGGTCTGACAGAAGAGGCGTTAGAAACAGCGATAAACTTAGCACAAGTGCTGCAAGATCAACAGATGG
>OJJJ01000494.1_pt1 | contig 18485 bp, 16 predicted proteins | sample 1596311 | NCBI WGS metagenome assembly OJJJ01 (sample SAMEA4350140, study PRJEB24818) | metagenome | biome: human; feature: gut; material: faeces | place: Denmark | collected 2013-09 | reverse complement strand
ACCTGATACATTGGCAATTCCTTGTTTCTTTGCCAATGAAATTCCTCGATAAATATGAAAATCACTGGTAGCAATTACAACTTCATACTGCTCTTTTTTCACTTGCTGCTCTATGATCGCCTTACTAAAACGAATATTTTCTTCTGTATTAGTAGATTTTTCTTCCATATAAATTCGACTTTCTGAAATCCCCATATTGATTAATAGTTCTTTCATAGCAAAGGCTTCTGTCACATCTTCTCCACTTCCTTGACCGCCTGATACAATTACTTTTGTATTTTTATTTTTTTCTAAATACTCTTTTGTTCCATAAACTCTTGCACGAAGTGTTTTTGATGGAACGGTTCCATTGACTTTTGCTCCTAATATTATCATATAATCCGCATTCGGTTTCGGATTTGCCACTCCATTTTTTATAATGATTCCTTCTACTATTAGAAAAACAATACTACTAAGTATTACTACAATAGCAAATAAAATCTTCGCAAAGAAAGGAATGGTTATGATATGTTTATTATTAAAATGAATCCCTATCGTAAACAAATAAAATGCGATGGCTAATGCAAGCCAAATAGGAGAAAATGCTGCCTTAATCCCCGCATAGGAAACAATCAATAAATAATAGCAAAGACAAAGCGTTCCTAAAACAAGACAACTCATTTTCATAATATCATTCCTTTTGATGACTCATTTGTCTTATGTGCCACAATTCCCTTTGTCAAATAAACAAAAGAAATTAACATTCCAATGGAATACCAATATTCTACTGATATTGGATATCCTAATACCTCATTTACCGCCCCCACTAACGCGGATAATAATTTACAATAAATTCCTATTTTAAATAAATCTTGTAAATTCAACGGAATTTGACGTAAAGATGCCACTGTCATTCCAATCAATGCATATCCAAATGCACCTAATAAATAACGTAAAAATAAAGCAATAATACCAAATAAAATTAAAACAACTTCTGCACCATAAAAATAAGGCACCATTCCTACTAAAGTTTGATTGTTTATGGTTCCTTTGATGGTTTCAAAATTAATTTCAAAAACCTGTCCAAGATCTTTCACTAATATATTGCTATTGCTAATTAAAACTTGTGCTATTTTTTCAGAATCGATATCATCCATTGTGTATTTATCTTTTGAAGAATCGGCCTTGATCGGGATTCCCAATAGCTCCATGTCTAATTTACCTTCCATCTCCATCTTGCCATCCGTAATTGTAAATGTGGGAATCGCCTCTTTAAAAAACGTTTCTAATCCCCCAAGGCTCCATTGATAGGCTGCCATTGGAATCAAATATACAATTATTGTCAACAAAATGGATATCACAAGTGCAAAATTAAGAACACGTCCCATACTTTGCTTCACAAGTGCTGGATATTCTTTTGTCTTAGAAATTGCTAAAATCCCTTGATCAATCATACCAATTTTTGTACTTTTGTCTCTCATATTCTCTCTTTTCTTTCCTTTTAATATACAATGCTTTCTTTCACTTTTTCCGCAAGCTCCTTGCCTTTTAAAGCCTCTAATATTTTAAGTCCAAATGGAATGGCTCCGCCCATACCACAACCTGTGATAATATGTCCATCTTGTACCGCTTTTTCTTCTTTTAAATAATGAGCACCTCTCATATGTTTTTCCATGGATGGATAACAAGTCGCATTTTTTCCTTCTAATATTCCAATTTCTCCAAAAATAAGAGCTGGTGCTGCACAAATAGCAGAGATCAACTGTTTCTTCTCATGTCTTCTTAAAATCATATCCACTAACTCTTGTTTTTCTTTTAAGTTCACAGTTCCTGGCATTCCTCCTGGAAGAACAATCATTTCTGCATCTTCTTCTTTCATTTCTGAAAATGCTAAATCCGCTTGTACTAAAATATGATGAGAACTTGTCACCATTTTTTCTTCTGTAATAGACACAGTAGAAACCGCTACTTCTCCTCTTCTTAAAATGTCAACAACTGTTAATGCTTCAATTTCTTCAAATCCATTTGCTAACATAACATATACTTGTTTTTCATTCATTTTTATGACTCCTTTCAAATAATTCCATACTTTTCTTCGCTTTTTCACTAAGAAAAATCTGGTAATCTTTCTGTTTGTGATAGATAACTATTGTGATATTCTTTTTCGAATGTCACTTCTTTTTTAAACCACACAGGCGCTTGAAAATGATTTGCTTCTTCTACTGAAGAAAATTCAACTTCTGCAAGCACCATACCTTCTAATTCTCCATGAAAGCAATCTAACTCAATCGTCCACGTTTGATATGGGATCAAATAACGTTCTTTTGTAATGACTCTTCCATCTACTTTTTCTCTTAAATGCTCATAGGCGTCTTTTGTCAGCGGAAGCTCTACTTCTTGTCTTTCCATCATTCCAGATGATTTATAAGTCAAAAAATATTCTTCATTCATTTTCCGAATTCGAACAACGGGATTTGTTGATAAATATCCTTGTTCAATGCTTTTCTTTACAAACGTCTCTAACGCTTCTGGCATCGGATCGACTAAAAATTTGCGTTCAATTTCCATAGAGTTCGCTCTTCCTTTCTTTATGATCCTATTTGTTTAGTACGTCATAAATAATATTAAATTTAATATATAATATAAAATAGTAATAAATATTATTTTTTGTTGTTCAACTCGGACAATTAGCCCAAATTTACTACAACAGGGTGTAACGCACACCCTCTATCCCATTTGATTGGGAATACTTTCTTTATAATCTGATACGCACCATTTAAGTCTGCATTGATTTGTGTTTGATTATTTGCTTTGAATAATCCCCGATATACTCTTCTTGCTTTGTTATACTGTTCCTTTGTAGGCTCTTCATTGTCAATAAAACTGGTACCGCTCGTATAGCTTTCTTCGGTCGTTATGACTGCTATCCCATAATCTCTTGCTTTGTACTGTATCATTTCAATGAGCCTTGCAAATGGTATCTCCACAAATGTCTGATTGTTCTTTTTCCCCATAGAAACTTCTTGTTTCCACTCCCTATTTTTTCCAATGATAATGGCAGAAATATCATGGTTTACACACCAATTCACAATATATTTGCTCGCCTTGTGCATATAATCATTTATCTTCGCATTTCTTTTTTCTGTCAATCGGTTCCTACGACTGGAATAATCCTTATCATTCATACATTGACATACTTTGCTATAATGACTGTTTTTCTTATTATAAAACTGATTGATTGCTTTTAGTGGTTTTCCATTGATAAGAAATGCTTCTTTCCCAATCGTATTCGCCACGGTTGCGAGATTGTTTACACCAAGATCAATCCCTACATATCTTTGATTCTCTTCTTTCATCGGCATAGGAAGCACGCTATAAATAACTTCTAAAACAATTCTATCTTTATGTGGAATCAATCTTACTTGGTTAAATGTAACAAATTTCTCATTTTTCACAAACATTGGCTTGAGCGTAAAACCATGAAAAACTTTTGGAAAGTATATCATTTCCCCATCAAACTTACAATTTTGATTGGTAAGTACTAACGTATACACTCCATCTTTTTTCAGATATTTTGGTGGTCTTGGTCGCCCTAAGTATTTCTCTGGGTGCTTTTTAAAGTCACGCATACTTGCATAAAAAGACTTCCAGTTTTTATCCAGTAACTTTAATGTCTGCTGTGCCGATTGTGCCGTTGGCATCTCTTTATAATCTGGAAATTTCATATCAACTTTTAAACGCTTATCGAGTTCTTGATACCTTAACCATTTGCCATTTACTCGATACTCTTGCTTAATGAAATAATTTGCGTGGTTATACAGATTCTTTGAATGATGACAAAACTCCATAAGCATAGGAAAAAAAGGATCCTGTTTCTTTATCAAATGCTTTTCCACTCGCTGAACAGTTTCATTCATCTTCGGTTTTCTTTTGACATCTTTATTCAAAAGATGATACACGCTATCCACATCATAATCATAACAACCATCTGGAAGAATGGTTGTTTTTATTATTCTTTCCTTCACATACTTTGTGAGCGTTGGACGAGATATTCTCAATAGATTAAGTACTTCATATGCTTTCATTAAAACACCTCAATACCTAATTATATCATATTTGCACAAAATTAAAATATATCTTAATATTTTTAATAAAAAATCAACCCATACCCCATTTTTTTAAAGAAAGAGGGAGATGAAATACTTTATATCTCCTTTAGAAAAACTGGAGACTACGCTTCCCTTTTTCTAAATTGGCTGTTTCACTGGTTACCTTCACATAAATAAAACATGCCACTAGAAAATGGGGCCAAATGAAAATACGAATGGTATTGTTTCTTTAATCCCTCTTGTCTTTTTCCAATAATTGGGTTTTTATTACAAAAACCTAAGCCACCATAGATTTCTTCATCGGTATTTAACATCTCTACCCAAGTATTTTGCTCTTCTTCTACAATACAAAGTCTTTCATATCGAATATCACTCATATTACAAAGCATAAGAAACGTCTTTGTTCCAACAGTTCTTTTATAAGCCAACACACAACCGACTTTTGTGTTTACTGGTACAAATGTAAAATGTCCTTTCTTATACTCTTCTTGATACAATACCTCTTCTTCTTGATAGATTTTATGCAGATCTTTTCGAAATTGTAATAACTTTTTATGCATAGGAAAATTTAATAACATAAAATCTTGTTCCCGATCTTCCCTCCATTCCCGAAACTGACCAAATTCATTTCCCATAAAATCCAATTTCTTCCCAGAGTGGGTATACAGATAGAAATAAAGGGTTCGACATTGTGCAAACTTCTCTTCATAATTCCCCCACATCTTATCAAGAATTGTCTTCTTTCCATGAACAACTTCATCATGAGAAAGTGGCAATAAATAAAACTCATTTTGAAAATACTCCATAGAAAAATAAAGCAAAGAAAGTGCATCTTTTCGCTCCTTTGGGTCTAGCTCAAAAAATTTTAATGTATCATTCATCCAACCCATATCCCATTTGTAATCAAATCCAAGACCGCCATAGGAAACTGGCATGGTTACTTTTGGGAAATTGGTGGAATCTTCTGCAATTAAAATTACATCGCTATGTCGTTTATGAAGCCCTTCGTTCATTTCTTGAAGAAACGTTATCGCTCCTTGATTCACCCCTCGACTCGGCTCCCCTTGCCAATAAATAGCATTGCTCATGGCGTCCATCCGAAGCCCATCAATATGATAGTTTGTAATCCAGTAGTCTGCTGCCGACTGCAATAGTGTCCGAACTTCTCCTCGATAATAATTAAAATTACAAGAGCCCCACTCACTAAGACCAGAATCCAAATCGGGATATTCATAAAGAGCCGTACCATCAAAATGAGAAAGAGCGAACTCATCTTTTACAAAGTGAACAGGAACAAAATCCACTATCACTCCAATTTCATTTTTATGACATTCATTCACAAATTTCATGAACTGTTTTGGCGTTCCATAACGAGAAGTAACAGCAAAAAAAGCGCTCACTTGATACCCCCACGAGGCATCCAATGGATGCTCTGCTAATGGTAAAACCTCTACATGGGTATAATGATTTTCTTTTAAATAAGGAATTAAAAGTTCTGCTATCTCTTCATAGGAATACCAACTTCCATCTTCTTTTCTCCTCCAAGAACCCATGTGCATTTCATAAATATTTAGCGGTTTATCATAATATTTACCGACCGTTTTTCGCTTTTTCATCCATTCTTCGTCTTCCAATACAAAGTCATGAAACGATGTTAAAATAGACGCTGTATTCGGTCTTAATTCCATAAAAAAACCATAAGGATCGGCTCGATCTACGTTTCTTCCATCCTTTTGATGAATCCGATACTTATACATCATCCCTTCTTTGGCATGAGCAACTTCACACTCATAGACTCCACTCTCACCCTCTTCTTTCATAAAGCAAGGAAATGTCCCCCAGTCATTAAACTCTCCAATCACTTCTACCGCCTTTGCATTTGGTGCATAAACACGAAACTGATATCCGCCTTCTTCTATGGGATGCGCTCCAAAATATTCATAAGCATCAAACATTTTGCCTGTATAAAACTCTTCTCTTACCATATACACTTTTTCCTTCCTATGCAATTCTCTAACTTGAGAATTTCCCATCACTTATCTTTGCAATCCTCTTTTTATTAATATCATTGTATCACAACCTTTATTCTTACAACAGAATAAAGTGTGCAAGCTGCGCATCATTGGCACGTAGTGCTTTTTTATTTCATAAGAAATTGGTGCTTTCATAAATTAATGTACTAAGGTTTTTCCTATGAAATAAAAAATCCCTAAATTACCATTTTTGATAATTTAGGGATTCTATTCATTTTATCTACCTTTTACTTTTGCAACTAATTGATCGTTTTCCACATCAATTAAAATCACATCTTCTGCACGAACACCATCGCTTAAAATCAAACGCGCCGCTAATGTTTCCACATTTTTTTGTAGATAACGTTTTAATGGTCTTGCACCATAAATTGGATCGTATCCATTCTCAACAATAAACTCTTTGGCTTTGTCTGTTAACTCAATGCTAAGCTCTCGATCCGCTAATCGTTTATTCAAATCTTTTACAAGCAAACGAATGATATTTCCAATGTTATCTTTTGTAAGAGGTTTAAATAAAATAATTTCATCCAAACGATTTAAAAATTCTGGTCTGAAATTTCCTCTTAACTCTGTCATAACCGCATTTTGTGCCTGTTCAGAAATGGAACCATCTGCTTCAATTCCATCTAACAAATAAGAAGAACCGATATTAGAAGTCATAATTAAAATCGTATTTTTAAAATCGACGGTTCTACCTTGAGAATCCGTCACACGTCCATCGTCTAACACTTGTAATAACACGTTGAATACATCTGGATGCGCTTTTTCGATTTCATCAAATAAAACAACAGAGTATGGTTTTCTTCGTACTGCTTCTGTAAGCTGTCCTCCTTCTTCATACCCAACATATCCAGGAGGCGCTCCAATTAAACGAGATACGGAATATTTCTCCATATATTCACTCATATCAATACGAACAATATTATTTTCATCGTCAAATAGACTTTCGGCTAACGCTTTTGCAAGTTCTGTTTTACCAACACCAGTTGGTCCTAAGAATAGGAAGGAACCGATTGGTTTTGTTGGATCTTTAATTCCCGCTTTGGAACGAATGATGGCATCCGTTACTTTTTCAACTCCTTCATCCTGTCCAATGACTCTTTCATGAAGAACTTGATCAAGATGAAGTGTTTTATTACGTTCACTTTCTGTCAATTTCGCCACTGGAATTCCTGTCCAACGGGAAATAATTTTTGCAATTTCTTCGTCGGTTACACTTTCATGAACAAGAGAGCGATCTTCTTTCTTTACTTTCTCCTCTTCTTCTGCTAATTGCCGTTGTAACTCTGGTAATTTTCCGTATTGAAGTTCTGCTGCCTTATTTAAATCATAGTTTCTTTGGGCAATCTGAATTTCTGTCTGTACATTATCAAGCTCTTCTTTTAACTTCTGAACTTTTTCAACAGAAGCCTTTTCAGAATCCCATGTAGCTTTTGCAGAATTAAATTGCTCTTTTAAATTTGCCAATTCTTTTTGAAGATTTGCAAGACGATCTTGGCTTAAACGATCGGTTTCTTTCTTTAATGCCGCCTCTTCAATTTCCATCTGCATAATTTTTCTTCGAATTTCATCTAACTCGGTTGGCATAGAGTCTAATTCGGTTTTAATTAATGCACACGCTTCATCTACAAGGTCAATTGCCTTATCTGGTAAGAAACGATCGGAAATATAACGGTTGGATAACGTAGCCGCTGTTACAAGAGCAGAGTCTGTAATCTTTACTCCGTGATACACTTCATAGCGATCTTTTAACCCACGAAGAATAGAAATCGTATCTTCTACGGTTGGTTCATCTACCATAACTGGTTGGAAACGTCTTTCAAGGGCTGGATCTTTTTCAATATATTTTCGATATTCATCAAGCGTTGTTGCACCAATACAGTGAAGTTCTCCACGAGCAAGCATTGGTTTTAACATATTGCCAGCGTCCATAGAGCCTTCTGTCTTACCAGCTCCTACGATAGTATGAAGTTCATCAATGAATAAAATAATCTGTCCTTCACTTTTCTTTACTTCTTCAAGAACGGCTTTTAAACGTTCTTCAAATTCACCACGATATTTTGCACCAGCAACTAAAGAACCCATATCCAGTGCAAATAACTTCTTATCTTTTAATCCTTCTGGAACGTCTCCACGGACAATACGCTGTGCAAGTCCTTCTACAACAGCAGTCTTACCGACACCAGGTTCTCCAATTAAAACTGGGTTATTTTTTGTTTTACGGCTTAAAATTCGAATTACATTTCGAATCTCTCCATCACGCCCAATGACAGGATCTAACTTTCCATTTTTCGCACGCTCGACTAAGTCATATCCATATTTTTCAAGAGTATCATAGGTGGCTTCTGGATTATCGCTTGTCACTCTTTGGTTGCCACGCACGGTAGAAAGTGCTTGTAAAAATCGCTCTCTTGTAATACCATAGCCTCTAAATAATTCCTTAATGGTTTTACTTGCGTGCTTGATTAAAGCGAGGAATAAATGCTCTACAGAAACATACTCATCCCCCATGGCTTTTAATTCATCTTCTGCACTGATTAAAACTTTATTTAAATCGTTACTAATGTATACTTGACCACCAGATACCTTTGGTTTCTTTCCTAATAATTGTTGTACTTGAGATAGAAAAGAATCTTTATTAATTTCCATCTTCTCAATCAATTTTAAAATTAAACTTTCATCGATCGTTAGTAAACTATACAATAAATGCTCTTGATCGATTTCTTGATTTCCATACTCATAAGCCAGTTTCTCACATTGCTGAACGGCTTCAATTGATTTTTGTGTAAATTTATTAATATTCATGCAACGCACCTCCCATGTGCTTTGTATTTGCTCTTTCTTATTATCAACATCAAACTAAAAACAATACAAAATTTTTGATTCTCACGGAAATAGCAATGTATTGTTTGTTTTGTTCTATTGCAAATATAACACTACTTGTTAGCACTGTCAATAGGTGAGTGCTAAAAAATCAAAATTTTTTTACAAACGCAGTGTTTGTGGACACCCAAAAGATGCTACTATACCATCTACTACACCAAATTCAAAAAAAGGCAAACGAGCAATGTTTTGTAAAAGGATAGCTACGATTCTCTTATATTTTATCCCTTGTAGGCTTCTATTAGAAAAGCAATACAGAAAACTAAAATTCTAAAATTAAAAGAAAATTACAAACATTGAAACTAAAAGGTGGAGGTTTTAACAATATGGAAGGTTTAGAAAGATATCACGTACGATTGTTACCACATAATCTCCAGCTATAAATCGAATGGGTAAGTTTCCAATTGTAATATTTGACATTACAATACGTCTATTGTATGATAGCCTTGAAAGTGAGGTTTTTTCTATGCAGATTTCAAGTAGATTTACTTTAGCAGTTCATATTTTTGCTTGTATTGATACGTTTGGAAACGAGAGAAAGGTTACGAGTGATTTCCTAGCTGGCAGTACAAATGTGAATCCAGTCATCATACGCAGACTACTCTCTCAATTAAAAACAGCTGGACTCATTCATGTTACAAGAGGTTCTGGAGGTGCAACCATTGCGAAGCCATTAAATGAGATTTCTTTTCTTGATATCTATCGCGCAGTGGATTGTGTCGAACACGGAGAATTGTTCCACTTCCATGAGAATCCTAATACCGATTGTCCAGTGGGAAGAAATATCCATGTCATTTTGGATGATAAGTTAAAACGAGTTCAAGATGCTATGGAAAAAGAACTTTCTTCTATCACATTAGAAGATGTCAAAAATGATACGGAAAAATATATCAATATGCAATCTTAATTTTTGCTTAAGGTATTTGGATACCAATTCCAGATGTCTTAAGCAATTTTTTTATCTTTAGTTGTAACTATTGACATTACAACTTTTTAGTGTTATTATTCAGTTGTAATAATATTGATTACATCAAATCTCTATAAAAATTATTACAAAATTTCTTATATTCCAAGATAGCATCCCTTAGATTTTTAGATATAAGAAATACTCCAAAATAGTAGAAACTTTGATAGTAAATACAACCTATTATTTTCAACAATTCATTTATAAAGGAGAAAAAACATGAAAAAAGTAGTAGAATTTTTACAAGCAAACCCTGTACAATACCTTGCAACCGTAGGACGTGATGGAAAAGCAAAATGCCGTCCTTTTATGTTCTGTTTTGAAAAAGATGGAAAACTCTGGTTCTGTACAAATAATCAGAAAGATGTTTATAAAGATATGCAAGCCAATCCAGAAATTGAAGTATCCATATCCTCTCCCGAATATGCTTGGATTCGTCTTCATGGAAAAGCTGTTTTTGAAAACAATCATTCCGTGAAAGAAGATTGTATGAATAATCCAATTGTAAAAGGACAATACCAAACGGCAGATAATCCGATTTTTGAAGTCTTTTATCTCGAAAATCCTCATGGAATTATTGCTGATTTCTCTGGAAATCCACCATATGAATTTTAATGTTTTTTATAAAATTGCTCAATAAAACGAGGAGGAGATCTATATGAACCAAACGGAGCGCAGAAAATTTTTAATCCAAAAATTATTATTAGAAGAATCTAACATTAGAAATATCGAAATTCCAACGGATCCTGAACAACAAAAGTTACTTTTGAGAGCAATGATGAACTTACGTCTTCCAAAGGAAATTGATGAAAAATTTCTAACAATACAAGATGAATATTTAAAGAATGAAATCGCTCAAAAAGGAATTACGGATATTAAAGATCTCTCTCCTATTGTTGAGGGCATTTATTTATGGCAGGGGGATATTACCACTTTAAATTGTGATGCGATTGTCAATGCAGCCAATAGCGGTATGACTGGATGCTATGTTCCAAACCATCGTTGTATTGATAACTGTATCCATACTTTTAGTGGAATTCAACTCCGTAATTTCTGTGCAAAACTAATGGAAAGACAAGGTTATGAAGAACCGACTGGAACAGCAAAAATCACCCCTGCTTTTAATCTTCCTTGTAACTATATTTTGCATACGGTAGGTCCTATTATTACTGGAGATTTAACAAAAATGGATTGTGAGCTTCTTGCTTCCTGCTATGACTCTTGTTTAAACTTAGCAGCTAGGAATCATCTAGAAAGTATTGCCTTTTGCTGTATCTCCACTGGTGAATTTCATTTTCCTAACGAAAAAGCCGCAGAAATTGCGATAGAAACGGTAAAAGCTTTTCTAAAAAAATCTACAAGTGTAAAGAAGGTGATTTTTAATGTTTTCAAAGATTTGGACAAAGAAATCTATGAAAGACTACTCAGAACAAATAAAGCAACTGAAGGAAGGCATTGATTCCGCTGATGCCATCCTAATTGGAGCAGGTTCTGGCTTATCCACTTCAGCAGGATTTACTTATTCTGGAGAACGATTCCATCAATATTTTTCAGATTTTATAGAAAAATACCATATCCCTGATATGTACTCCGGTGGCTTTTATCCCTATGACACTCTTGAAGAATATTGGGCATGGTGGAGTCGTCACATTTATTATAACCGCTATATAGCCCCTCCAAAACCTGTTTATAAAGACTTACTAAAATTGGTTGAAAAGAAAAATTACTTTGTATTAACGACTAACGTGGATCACTGTTTTCAAAACGCTGGCTTTGATAAAAAACGCTTATTTTATACACAGGGAGATTATGGACTATGGCAGTGCTCTATTCCTTGCCATCAAAAAACTTATGATAATGAAGATGAAGTAAAAGAAATGATGAAAGCTCAAAAAAATATGCGGATTCCTACTGAATTGATTCCGCACTGTCCGATTTGTGGAAAGCCTATGACAATGAATCTTCGTTGTGATGATCGCTTTGTGGAAGATGAGGGCTGGCATCAAGCGATGAAACGATATTCTGACTTTCTCCACCATCATAGAAAGCATAAAATCCTTTTTTTAGAATTAGGAGTAGGAGCAAATACACCAGCCATTATTAAATATCCATTTTGGCAGATGACTGCTCAAAATCCTTCTTCTATTTATGCTTGTATTAATTTCAAGGAAGCCTTTGCTCCAAATGAAATCTCCAATCGCTCCATCTGCTTACAAGCGGATATCGGTGATGTATTGTTAGCATTACGCACATACAAAGGAATACACAACTTTCATCACACCTGCTAATAACATGACCCAAATCGGATTCATTTTAAATTTCTGTAATAATACAACACAAATAATAAAAATAACGACAAGATTCCATTTTATATTACTAAACTTAGCCACCACTTCACTTCCCCAAAATGTAGTTATTAAAATAGAAATCCCTGCTGCTGCAATCATAGCAACAACGGCTGGGCGAAGGGAGTTTAAGATTCCTTGTAATACATCAATATCTCGATATTTTAAATATAACTTAGCAATCAACGTTACAATAATACAGGATGGCAAAACACATCCTAAAGTCGCAATTACCGCTCCTAAAACCCCTGCTATTTTTATTCCAACAAAAGTAGCAGAATTAATAGCAATTGGTCCTGGTGTCATCTGAGAAATTGTAATTAAATCGGTAAATTCACTTATGCTCAACCAGCCGTGCAATGTTACGACTTGATTTTGGATTAAAGGGAGTGCTGCATAACCACCACCAAAGCTAAACGCTCCAATTTGAAAAAAACTTAAAAATAACTGTAAATAAATCAAGACTTTCTCTCCCTTCGATTCCATATTGTTTCGATAGCTCCTATCACCCCACACACAATGACAACATAAATAACATTAACTTCGAAGATACAGGTTGCAATAAAGGCACCAATCATAATGATAATAGAGCCTACTTTTTTCCCTCCAACAACATTGCTTCCCATTTCATAAACAACAGAGGCAATCACTGCCCCGACTCCTGCCTGCATTCCTTCTAGCATTTGACTGATAATCACATTGTCACGAAAAATGGTATAGAATACAGAAATCAATGAAATAATGAAAAATGGCGGCAAAATTGTTGCTATAATGGCGGTTATTGCCCCAATTATCCCAGCCAACTTGTATCCGACAACAATGGCACCATTGACGGCAATCGCTCCTGGAGAAGATTGGGCAATAGCAATTAAATCTAACATTTCTTCTTCTTCAATCCAATGATATTGATCTACAAATTTCTTCTTCATCAAAGTTACAATGACATATCCACCTCCAAATGTAAAGGCACTTAAGTATAGTGTCGACAAAAAGAGTTTTATTAAGATATCTTTTTTCTTATTCATTTTGCTCCTCCTTGTTCCTTACTCATTATATTCATTCTTGATCTATAAGTAAAATAGTATTATTTTATTAAATAGATAACTAATTTATTATAGAAGGAGATACCCTTATGACACTTCGCCATATGAAAATATTTATTGCCGTCTATCAAAATCAAGGTGTTACAAAAGCGGCTCATCAGCTCCACTTAGCCCAACCTTCCATTAGTTTAGCCATTCGTGAACTAGAAGACTATTATGGCGTTCGTTTATTTGATCGAATTGGAAGACGTATTCTACCTACCGAGTGTGGAAAAGAGTTTTATGGATATGCCATTCATATTCTTTCTTTATTTGACGAAATGGAGAAAAAAATTAAAAACTGGGATACCATTGGTACTTTAAGAGTGGGAGCAAGTATGACCATTGGCACTCACCTCTTACCAGAAATTATCAAACAATTTCAAAACACATTTCCTTCCCTAACAATAGAAGCGGTAATTCACACATCCAGCACCATCGAACAACATATCCTCAATAACACCATTGACATCGGTTTAATTGAAAACACTCCTAATCACTCAGATATTCTATTTGAACCTTTTATGAAAGACTCTCTTTGTGCCATTGTTCCACCAGAACACCCATTGACAAAAAAGAATGTTGTCACCCTTTTAGAATTAGCAAAATACCCTTTTTTAATGCGGGAAAAAGGAAGCGCTGGCCGTGAAATATTAGACGCCCATTTTGCCTTAGAACAGATTTCTATCAAACCTCTTTGGGAAAGTACAAGTACACAGGCTATTATTAAAGGTGTAGAAACTGGCTTAGGGATCGCCATCTTACCTTATCTTCTCGTTGAATCGAATATTAAAGATGGTTCTGTAAAGCAAATTTCTCTTACAAAGCCATTGCAAAGGGATTTAAACATTATTTATCATAAAAGTAAATATCTTACTTCAAATATGAAAAGTTTTATTTCTTTATGCAAGCATAGTTTATAACTCGTTGTCTTCGCATAAAAAAGCAAGGAAGGATTTTTCCTTGTTTCGAAAAATCCTTCCTTGCTTCGTTTCTTGAACTTATTCTGTTTCTTTTCCCCATACTTCTTCTGCGATCTCTTTTACAAGTGCAAGTTTTGCCCATTGTTCTTCTTCTGTCAATTTATTTCCAATTTCACAAGAAGCAAATCCGCATTGAGGGCTTAAATATAATCGTTCTAAAGGAATATACTTTGTCGCTTCATGAATGCGAGCAATGATCTTTTCTTTGTCCTCTAATTTTGGTGATTTTGTGGTAATTAAACCAAGGACAACTTTTTTATGTTCTGGCACTAATTGTAATGGTTCAAATCCACCAGAACGCTCATCATCATATTCTAAGTAATAAGCATCTACATTTTCACGAGTAAAAAGAAATTCTGCTACGGAATCATATGCTCCACTGCTAAAGAAAGTAGAATGATAATTTCCTCTACACACATGGGTATTGATTACAAGGTCGTCTGGCTTTCCTTCGATAGCTAAATTATTTACTCTTAATAATTGTTCCATAATCTCTTGGATATCGACACCTTCTCCATATCTTCCAATATTTTCTTTAGCCACACAAGCTCCCCAAGTACAGTCATCAAGCTGAATGTTTCGACATCCTGCTTCATATAAATCTTGAATTACTTTGCGATATCCTTTTGCAATATCCTGAATTAACTCTTCATTTGTCTCATAATATTTTCTTGTTGTTTCAATATTAAAAGGTAAAATCATCTGTTGTAAAAACTGAGCTGGTGCTGGTATTGTCTGTTTTGCAACGGTATGTTCATCTTCTAACGCTTTTACAAATTTAAAATGATCTACAAATGGATGATGTCCTACTGAAATTTTACCACTTAAATAAGTGTCATCGATCAATGCCTGTTCTCCATGAAATCGAACTCCATTTTCTGTCTTTTGATGTTCCACTCCATCAAATCCCCACATAAAATCTAAATGCCATGTGGAACGACGAAATTCTCCATCGGTAATGACAGAATATCCTGCTTTTTTTTGCTTCTCCACTAATGCTTTTATTTCTCTATCTTCTACTTCTGTTAATTGTTCTTTTATAATAGCCCCCGCTTCATAATCTGCTCTCGCCTTTTTTAAAGGTTCTGGTCTTAAAAAACTTCCTACATAATCAAATCGAAATGGTGTATTTTTCTTCATTCTCTTCTCCTTCTCTTTTCCCAAATAAAAAAACTTAAAATGATATTTTAAATGTTTGCTGTTTTCTTATTGCCCATTATACCGCCCAAAATAACATTTGAATAATACGAAAAAAAAGAGGTTTGATATAGTTTTAAGCTATGTCAAATCTCTTTTATAAAAAATCATGCGACAATTTTATTTTGAAATCTTATATTTTAAAAACTCTTATATGTAGCAATATACTTTTTTAACGCTTCGATATAGCTCTTTCCTAAACGGCTTGGCAAGCATTTTTCATGCATTAAATATCCGATATGCATCTCTCCTTTTTCTTTTAACGGCACTGCCACAATATTTTTTCCGTTTAGCTCCTCATCAATAACCCCACTGCACACTGTATAGCCATTTAGACCGATTAACAAATTAAAAAGGGTGGCACGATCTCTCACTCGAATATTTTTCGTCCGCTCTTCCATACTAAAGATTTCTTCGGAATAATAAAAAGAATTATGTTCCCCTTGTTCAAAAGAAAGATAAGGATATTGGCTTAATTGCTGTATTGTAACCACCTCTTCGTTTGCCAACGGATGTTTACTGCTAATAAAAACATGAGGTTGTGCTATAAATAACTCATGAAAAATAATTCCATTTGCTTTTAAAATTTTCCGAAGAACAGTTTCATTAAAGTCATTTAAATATAGAATACCAATTTCACTCTTCATTCTCGCTACATCATCGATAATCTCATATGTCTGTGTCTCTCGAAGACTAAAATCATATTCTTCTTGTCCATATTCTTTAATTAAATCCACAAAGGCATTGACTGCAAAGGAATAATGCTGGGTTGATACACAAAACTGTTGCTTTCCACCTTTGTTATGAATATATTTTTCTTCTAAAAGATTTGCCTGTTCTAACACCTGTCTTGCATATCCTAAAAAAATCTCACCTTCTTTGGATACAATAATCCCTTTATTGGTCCGATTAAAAATGGTCAAATTCATTTCCTTTTCCAATTCCCGTATGGCATTTGTTAAACTCGGCTGTGAGATAAATAAAACTTTAGCAGCGTCGGTAATCGTCCCCTTTTCTGCTACCGTTATCACATATTTTAATTGTTGAAGTGTCATCCCCTTTTTCCTTTCATAACGTTACTTTTTTCTTCTATACTCCCTATCCTATCCCCTATCTGCTATACAACCCTACAACAATGAGAAATACACTTTGCAAATTTCCCACATTTATAGCATCGTCAAATAGAAATGCACCTTCAAATATTCATCTTTCTAACATTTGAGGTGCATTTTTTCACTTCTTTTTTATTCCAATTGGTTTTCTTTTTTATCGCTCATCTAATGGTGTATATTGCTTTCTTGGTGCAACTGCCTTATAAGCAGGACGTATAATCTTTCCTTCATTGATTAATTCTTCCATTCTATGAGCACTCCAACCAGCAATTCTAGCAATTGCAAAAATTGGTGTATATAATTCCAATGGAAGATCTAACATAGAATATACGAATCCACTATAAAAATCAATATTTGGGCTAACACCTTTATAAATTTTTCGCTCTTCTGCAATAATCTGTGGTGCTAAATGCTCTACTTTTGTATAGAGATTGTATTCTTTTTCTCTTCCTTTTGATACGGATAATTTTCCAACATAAGATTTAAAAATATCGGCTCTTGGATCGGATAAAGAATAAACCGCATGTCCCATTCCATAGATTAATCCTTTTTTATCAAACTTCTCTTTTCTTAAAAGTCCTAATAAATAAGCAGAAATTTCTTCCTCATCTTCCCAATCTTTTAAATTCGCTTTCATATCTTCAAACATCTGCACTACCTTAATATTTGCACCACCATGCTTTGGTCCTTTTAAAGAACCAAGAGAAGCTGCAATTGCAGAATATGTATCCGTTCCTGATGAAGTTACCACATGATTTGTAAACGTAGAGTTATTACCACCACCATGCTCTGCATGTAATACAAGAGCAATATCTAAAATTTTTGCTTCTAATTCGGTATACTGTCCATCCGCTCTTAATAGTTGCAAAATATTTTCTGCAGTAGAAAGTCCCGCCTTTGGTGGATGAATAAATAAACTTTGTCCATTGACATAATGATTATAGGCTTGATAGCCGTATACAGATAATAGTGGAAAAATTGCAATTAATTGTAGACACTGACGAAGAACATTTGGTAAAGACGTATCATCCGCCCGATTATCATAAGAATACATTGTTAAAACACTTCTTGCTAGTGTATTCATCATATCCTTGCTCGGTGCTTTCATGATAATATCACGCACAAACCCTGTTGGCAAAGAACGATATTCTTCAAGGAGCTCTTGAAAATCTTGTAGTTCCTTTTTATTTGGAAGTTCTCCAAATAAAAGAAGATAGATAGTTTCTTCAAATCCAAACCGCTTTTCTTTTAAAAAACCACCTACAATTTCACGAATATTGATTCCTCGATAGTAAAGACGCCCTTGACATGGCACCATTTCATGATCTTCTACAATATAAGATTGAATTTGCGAGATTTCTGTTAGTCCTGCTAAAACACCTTGACCACTGATATCCCTCAGACCTCTTTTTACATCATATTTACTATAAAGCTCTGGATTGATATTGCCATTTCTCTTGCTCAATCCTGCCAATTGTTCAATCTGTGGTGTAACTTCTGAAAAATCCTTATTCTGTACCTCTTTCATCTGTTTGACCTCCTTCTTTCCTTCTTTTTTCTTCTCAAGCTTTTTTGCAATCCTAATTTTTCCCCTACTTTTTTATGATTCAAAAAAGCTGTTAATTATTATTATATCACATTTTTTTACTATAAATGATAAAATTTATAAAAACTTAATATTTTTATATTATTATTCCTATTTTATTTACTAAATTCTAGTTTTTTCCCAATAAATGTTCTTTTATATTTTCTTATTCTATAATTCAAAAGCCATGTACTTTTCTATATATTTCTATAC
>OJJJ01000493.1_pt1 | contig 18491 bp, 12 predicted proteins | sample 1596311 | NCBI WGS metagenome assembly OJJJ01 (sample SAMEA4350140, study PRJEB24818) | metagenome | biome: human; feature: gut; material: faeces | place: Denmark | collected 2013-09 | reverse complement strand
CTTCTTCTGCACTCATACCGAAGATAAAGGCATTTTCTTCTCCAACTTCTTCTACAATTTCCACATTTGCACCGTCCATTGTTCCAATGGTGAGAGCTCCATTTAACATGAATTTCATATTTCCTGTACCAGAAGCCTCTTTTGACGCTGTCGAAATCTGTTCGGATAGATCTGCCGCAGCAAAAATAAGCTCTGCATTGGATACCCGATAGTTTTCAATAAAAACCACTTTAATCTTATCTTTAATAGAGGCATCATTGTTGATAACATCTGCTACCGAATTAATTAATTTAATAATCAATTTGGCTGTATAATAACCCGCAGAAGCTTTTGCACCATAAATAAAAGTTCTTGGCACAATATCCATATGAGGATGACGCTTAATCTGATTATATAAGTACATCACATGTAAAATACTCAATAGTTGACGTTTATATTCATGAAGACGTTTTACTTGGCAATCAAAAATAGAGCGTGGATTTACCTCAATTCCATTGTGTTCTCGAATGTATTTGGCAAGACGAATTTTATTTTGATATTTAATATTCATAAACTCTTGCTGACATTTTTCATCTTCCACATATACTTTTAATTTTGCAATATGCGGAAGATCGGTAATCCACTCATCTCCAATCTTACTAGTTACCCAATCTGCAAGCAATGGATTTCCATGGAGCAAAAATCTTCTCTGTGTAATTCCATTTGTCTTATTATTGAACTTGTTAGGATCCATTTCATAGAAATCCTTTAACTCCCGTTTCTTTAAAATTTCTGTATGAAGCCTTGCAACCCCATTGACAGAATAGCTTCCTGCAATCGCAAGATGTGCCATTTTCACCTGTCCATCATAAATAATTGCCATGCTCGCAATTTTCTCTGGTTGGTTTGGATATTTTTCTTTAATAGTTTCAATAAATCTTCGATTGATCTCTTCTACGATTTGATAAATACGAGGAAGCAGTCTTGAAAATAGTTCAATTGGCCATTTTTCTAACGCTTCTGCCATAATGGTATGGTTCGTATAAGCACACGTCTTACAAGTAATTTCCCAAGCCTCTTCCCAAGGAAGTTGTTCCTCGTCCACAAGAATTCTCATTAATTCCGCTACGGCTACGGTTGGATGTGTATCATTTAACTGGAATGTAATCTTCTCATAAAGTTTATGAATGTCATTTCCCATTTCTTTAAATTTTTGAATGGCTCTTTGTACAGAGGCAGAAATAAAGAAATACTGCTGTTTTAAACGAAGTTCTTTTCCGGCATAATGATTGTCATTTGGATAAAGGACTTCTACTAATGTTTTAGCAAGATTTTCTTGTTCCACTGCTTTTTGATATTCCCCTTTATCAAACGAACTTAAATTAAACGTCTGATCCGCCCTTGCATCCCAAATTCTAAGCGTATTGACGACATTGTTTCCATATCCTACAATTGGAAGATCATAAGGAATGGCCACAACAGATTGATATCCTTCTTGAATAAACTGATCTTTTCCATTTACGTTACGAACCGTTACATATCCACCAAATTTTACAATCTGTTTATATTCAGAGCGTCGGATCTCAAATGGATTTCCATCTTTTAACCAATCGTCAGGTTTCTCCACTTGATACCCATCTTCGATAGCCTGTGCAAACATTCCATAGCGATAACGGATTCCACAGCCATAAGCAGGATAATTTAATGTGGCTAAAGAGTCCAAAAAACAAGCAGCAAGTCTTCCAAGTCCACCATTTCCAAGAGCTGGATCCGGTTCTTGATCTTCAATTACGTTTAAATCAAATCCCATTTCTAAGAGGGCTTCTTTCACTTCGTTATAATACGTTAAATTGATCATATTATTGCCAAGAGCACGCCCCATTAGAAATTCCATAGACAAATAATATACCACTTTGACATTTTGTTCTTCATATTCTTTATGAGTTGCAATCCAACGATCAATAATATCGTCTTTTACTGCATAAGCAACTGCCTGATAAACTTGTGCGGGTGTTGCTTCTTCAATATTTCTACGGTATAAAACTTTTACTTGATTTCTTACTTCTTTTTTAAACTCTTCCTTGTTAAATACTATATTTTTCATCCCAACAACTCCTTATTCTAGACATTTTCTTCCAGAATGTTTTTGGAAATTTAACCCTTTTGAACTTTGACTCTCCTATCCTATCATCGTCCTCTTTGTCCTCTTTTTTCCACATTCTGAAAAACGTGTTTTTGAGTCCCTCCACGGCATATCTCAGCCAATTTATGGGATAACTCTTTTTTATTGTATCACTTTTTCATAAAAACTGCTACTATCTGAATCTTTTATTTTTCTTAAAAATATAAAACACAATTCTTTCGTTTTTTATGTGATTATTACAAAAAAACGAGAAGAGCTTTTAACTCTTCTCGTTTTTTTACTTCTTATATTATTTATCTTTTTTCCACACCAAGTACAATGTTTTCGCCATTGATGTTCCATTCTTTTGTATAGCCTTTTGCTTGTCCAAGAATAATTTCATCTGCTAAAACATCATTTTTGATTGTAGATTCATTCTTCTTAATGATATCGAATAACTTATCATTATTTTCAGCAGAAACTGTAATATGATCCATCACTTCAAAATCAGCTTCTTTTCTCATTGTCTGAATCTTACTAATGATTTCTCTTACAAATCCTTCTTCTAATAACTCTTCTGTTAAATTTGTATCGAGAACAACTGTAATTCCGTTGTCTGTTTCTGATACATATCCTTCTTTTTGAGTCATTTCTGTTAACACATCTTCTGGTGTTAATTCTACTTCGTTTCCATCGATATCAAGTTTTAAGATACCTTTTGTATTTAAATCATTCATTGCTGCATTTCCATCTACTTCTGTTAAAGCGGTACGGATTGCATTTAATAATTTACCGTATTTTGGTCCTAATGTTCTCATCTGAGGTTTAAATGTATAAGTTGTAAATGCGGATACATCTTGTGTAAACTCTGCATTTTTTACATTTAATTCTTCTTCGATAATCTGTCTGAAGAAATCAGGAAGTTCTAACTCTGCTTTCACGAACATTTTTCCAATTGGCTGACGGTTTTTAATATTCGCACCATTACGAGCAGCACGTCCAAGAACAACAACCTTTAATACAAGATCCATATCTTTTTCTAATTCTGCATCGATCCATTCTTCCTTCACAACTGGGAAGTCACAAAGATGGATACTTTCTTTTGCACCGCTATCTAAATTACGAACGAGGTTTTGATAAATATCCTCTGTCATAAATGGGATCATTGGCGCTGCTGTCTTAATAATCGTAACAAGAGCAGTATAAAGTGTCATATAAGCGTTTACTTTATCTTCTGGCATTCCTTTTGCCCAGAATCTTTCACGGCTTCTTCTTACATACCAGTTACTCATATCATCGACAAATTCCTGCATTGCTCTTGCAGCTTCTGGAATCTTATAAGCTCCTAAGTTTTCATCAACCGCTTTTACACAGCTATTTAATTTGGATAATAACCATTTATCCATAACTGGTAAGTTGTCGTAATTCAATGTGTGTTCCATTGGATTAAACTGATCGATTTCTGCATATAACACATAGAATGCATACGTATTCCAAAGAGTTCCCATAAATTTACGCTGTCCCTCTGTAACCGCTTTTCCATGGAAACGGTTTGGAAGCCATGGTGCACTATTAATGTAGAAATACCAACGAATTGCATCTGCACCATACGTCGTCAGTGCTTCCATTGGATCAACCGCATTTCCTTTGGATTTACTCATCTTTTGTCCGTTTTCATCCTGTACATGTCCAAGCACGATAACATTTTTATATGGTGCTTTATTAAATAACAATGTAGAAACAGCCAGTAAAGAATAGAACCATCCACGCGTCTGATCCACTGCTTCTGAAATAAAGTCAGCAGGGAAATGAGATTCAAACACTTCTTTATTTTCAAATGGATAATGCCATTGTGCAAAAGGCATAGAACCTGAGTCAAACCAACAGTCAATTACTTCTGGCACACGGTGCATTTCTTTTCCACAATGAGGACATTTAATTGTTACAGCGTCGATATATGGGCGGTGTAATTCGATATTATCTGGACAGTTATCAGACATACTCTTTAATTCTTCAATGGAACCGATGGCATGTTGATGTCCACATTCACATTCCCAAATATTTAATGGAGTTCCCCAGTAACGGTTACGGCTAATTCCCCAATCTTGTACATTTTCAAGCCAGTCACCAAAACGACCTTTTCCAATGCTTTCTGGAATCCAGTTAACCGTATTATTATTGCGAATTAAATCTTCTTTTACTTCTGTCATCTTAATGAACCAAGATTCTCTCGCATAGTAGATAAGTGGAGTATCACATCTCCAACAATGTGGGTAGCTATGCTCAAAGTTTGGTGCAGCGTATAAAAGTCCTCTTTCTTTTAAGTCCTTTAATACCAAAGGATCCGCTTTTTTACAAAAAGTTCCAGCCCAAGGAGTTTCTTTGGTCATCTCTCCTTTTCCATCTACTAATTGAATGAATGGCAGATCGTATTTTCTTCCTACTTTATTATCATCTTCACCGAATGCAGGAGCAATATGAACAACACCTGTACCGTCTGTTAATGTTACATACGTATCACACACAACATAATAAGCTTTCTTGCTTAATTCCACAAATGGGAATAATGGCTCGTATTCTTTATATTCTAAATCTTTTCCTACGAATTTTTCTACCACTTCGTATCCTTCTGGAAGAACAGAAGAAAGAAGTGCTTCTGCCATATAGTAAGTTTCTCCTTCGGAAACAACTTTTACATAAGTTTCTTCTGGATTCACACAAAGAGCAACGTTTGATGGTAATGTCCAAGGAGTCGTTGTCCATGCTAAAATATAAGCATCTTCTCCTACTACTTTAAATTTAGCGATGGCAGATTTTTCTTTTACATCTTTATAGCCTTGTGCCACTTCATGAGAAGAAAGTGGTGTTCCACATCTTGGGCAGTAAGGTACGATTTTATGACCTTTATATAATAATTTCTTTTCCCAAATCTGTTTTAATGCCCACCATTCAGATTCGATAAAATCATTTTCATATGTTACATATGGGTGTTCCATGTCCGCCCAAAAACCAACGGTTCCTGAGAAGTCTTCCCACATACCTTTGTATTTCCAAACAGATTCTTTACATTTTTGAATAAATGGTTCTAACCCATATTCTTCGATCTGTTCTTTTCCATCTAAGCCTAATAATTTTTCTACTTCAAGCTCTACTGGAAGCCCATGAGTATCCCAACCAGCCTTACGATCGATTTTATGTCCTTTCATTGTCTGGTATCTTGGAATCATATCTTTAATAACACGTGTTAAAACGTGTCCGATGTGTGGCTTTCCATTGGCAGTTGGAGGTCCATCAAAAAATGTATATGGTTCTCCTTCTGCTCTTTCATCAATACTTTTTTGGAAAATATTGTTATCTTCCCAGAATTTTTCGATTTTCTTTTCTCTCTCAACGAAATTGAGATTGGTTGATACCTTATCGTACATCTGTTATTCTCCTTCTTTTAAAACTTTTTGTATTGGCTACCTATGTTATTGTTCTTCTTTCAAGTGAAAAGAACAAAATAGAATTGGCATATTTTTGATGACTTCTAGCAATTCACACTTTGCCGCGCGCGAGGAATTTCCTATAACACAAAAAACCCCCGTCCTGAAAACAGGACGAGGGTACTATAAAAACGGCTCGTTCAACCACCTATTTACATACTATCATATGCTCTCCATATAACGGTGGAACCCGATCACATCTACTAGAACCTTTATGAAAACTCATTCATAACCTCGTTCAATGGATAACTCCAGAGTGATTTTCAAAAAACTATACTAAGCACTGGCTCTCACCGTCCCAGCTCGCTTTTGCCTTTCTTTATTTTCCTACTCTCTCTATCAAAGTCTATCTTTTGCTATGAAGTTTTATTATTTTTTAGTTTATTATAAAAAAACTTCCTTGTCAACTGGTAGAATGAGAAATCTATCACTTATTTATTTTCCCTCATTCCAAAATCGTTCAAAACACGCTTTTGTTGTATCCACTGTGACTTTATCAAAGGTGTCCCATTCTCTTGGAAATAAGCTCTGGTATTTCATCTGTAAAAAACGATCATCTAGCAGTAAAATCACCCCTTTATCTTCGGCGGTTCGAATTACTCTCCCAGCTGACTGCAACACTTTATTCATGGCAGGATATCGGTAAGCATAATCGAATCCATCATATCCTTTTTCCTCATAATGTTTCTTCAATAATTCTCGCTCTTGACACACTTTTGGAATCCCTGTTCCTACAATGACAGCCCCGATTAATTGTTCTCCTACTAAATCAATTCCTTCTGAAAAGACGCCACCTAACACACAAAATGCCAACAAAGACTTTTTCTCTTCTTTTGTAAATTCTTCTAAAAAAATCTCCTTTTCTTCTTCTGTCATATCCGCTTCTTGTAAAAGAATTCTCGCTTTATAAAAAAGTCCCCTCTCCATAGCGATTTCATATACCTCTTTCCTATATTGATAAGACGGGAAAAATATCATATAATTTCCTGCTTTGCTATCAATTAATTGATCAAGATACCATACAATTTTTTCATATTCTTCATAATTTCTTCTTGTATAACGGCTCGATACATCATATCCAATTGCTAACATTCTATTTTCCTTTTTAAAAGGAGATGGAATATAAATGGCATAATCATCCTCTTCCCTAGAAAGCATCTCTTTATAGTACTGAATCGGAAGCATAGTGGCAGAAAAAAAGATAGTGCTAACTCCCATATCCAAATAGGCTTTTAATTGATTGGCTGGTGTCACACAAAATAGCTTGACAAAAAATCGTCCCGCCTCATCCTTTCCTGTATAAATCTCATAAGATTCATCAAGGAGCTCATGCATATTTAAAAAATGTCGAATATTAAAATAAAGTTGTACCACTTTATCCCTTATCTCTTTCTCTTCTTCCTCCTCTAAAACCCCTTCTAATTCCCCATAAACTCTTATTAGATTCTCATAAAAAGAGCCTAGATTTCCCAATATGCCATATTCTCTTTTCTCCTCTTCCCATATGTCCATAGCATTTCGACAATGGTTCAAAAAACGCCCTAACTTTTTATATTTTTTCCCAATGATTTTTCGCAACTCAATCAATTCCTCTCGGTATAAAATGGCGCTATACATAGTTCTTGCGCGCTCTACCAAGTTATGAGCCTCATCAATTAAAAACAAATAACTTCCCTTTTGTCGCTCTCCAAAAAACCTTTTTAAATGAACATTAGGATCGAATACATAATTATAATCGCCAATTACAATATCAGCAAAGCTACTGGCATCTAACCCTAACTCAAATGGACAAACTTCATACTTCTTTGCCCATTGAAGTAAAACTTCTCGATCCATTTCCTGTTCTTTTAATAGCATTTCATATAAGGCTTTATTAATGCGATCAAAATGCCCTCTAGCATAAGGACAATCGATAGGATTACAACTCATCTCATCCATAGGACAGATTTTTTCCTTTGCTGTCAAAATGACAACACTGCTTTTCAATCCTTTTTCCTTTAATATTTTTACACTTTGATATGCCACGGTTCTTGTAATGGTCTTGGCAGTCAAATAAAATATTTTCTCTCCAAGCTCTTCTCCCACTGCCTTTACCGCAGGAAACATCGTAGACATCGTTTTTCCAATTCCCGTGGGCGCTTGAATAAATAGTTTCTTTCCTCGGCTCATCGTTCGATAAACGGAAACTGCCATATCTCTTTGCCCTTTTCGATAAGGAAATGGAAATTGCAATGGCTTAATGGAAGCATTTCGCTCTTCTCTTTTCTCTTTTAAAAATTCCCCCCACATTAAATACTGCTTTAATAATCCAAAAAACCATTCCTTTAGCTGTTCTGCCTTAAAAACAGTCTGAAACCGCTTAATCTCTTCGGTTTCTAACTGGCAGTATGTCATCTGAATCGTTACTTTATCCTTTTTTTCTTGCTCACAATAAATATGGCCATAGCACATGGCTTGTGCTTGATGGACAAGTATTGGCTCATGGATCGTATCTAAACTTCGATAAACACCCTTAATCTCATCAATGATGACCTGATCCGTCGTTTCCTCAATCCCATCCGCTCTTCCTTCCATACAAAAAGTAAAACCATCTTGCTCTATTTCATATTTCATGGAAACTTCTGCACGATAAGAACTTCCCATCTGCTTTTGTATCTTCCGATGGATTCGACTCCCCGCTTGCATGGCATCTTTTTCTCCACTCCCTCTTCGATTATCAATGTCACCAGAACGCAACAAAAATTCTACAAAATTTCTTACGGAAACTTTTATCTGATTCCCTTCTATTTCAATCATATTTTCTCTCGCTTTCTTTTCTGTTCCCCATCTTCCTATTATCATTATACAGAAAATTCTTTTGCCTCACAACTTTAAGAATACCCCCCTTGAAAAGTAGAATCTATCTATGCTAGAATGGGACATGTTTAAAAATTTTAGAAAGAAGGATTTAATTATGTTAAGAAATGAGACAATTCCAAGAGATCCTATGATTCTTTTAAGTTTTATTAATACAAAATTACGGGATCAGTATGATTCTCTGGAATCCCTTTGCGATGACATGGAACTAGACGAAAATGATTTAAAAAACATTTTAAAAGCTGTTGATTGTTCTTATAACAAAGAATTGAATAAATTTGTGTAATCGACGATGGCAAGCACTCAACAACAGTATTTTACACAAAAATGGGAAATAGAAACAATCGTTATTTCTATTTCCCACTTTTCATTTCTTGGAAGTTTCTTTTCATTCTTCCTCGCTTATCATCTTCACATGGATTGCCTGAGGTCCTTTGGCTCCTGCTGTCACTTCAAAAGAAACCATCATTCCTTCTTCTAACTTCTGTCCCTCTTCTAATTCTACATGGCTCTGATGCACAAATATTTCATGATTGGACTCATCCACTAAAAATCCAAATCCTCTTTGCTCATCATACTCTTTTACAAATCCTTGTTTCATAATCTACAACACTCCTTTTCTTCTTTGTTGCAATATATGAACAAGTTATTTTGATTATGTCCAAACACAAAAACTCTTTGCTTTTTTGACACTAATCGATTTCTTTTAACAACTGCATTCGCCTTTTTATCCGTCTCATCCAAGGATCAAAAAATCCTAATTTATAAAAATTGCGGAAAATAATACCTAAAAACATTGCATATAAAAATCCAGCAAATCCTCCAACTTTTAATCCTACATAGATTAAAAATAACGTTGGCAGTGGTCGTAATCCTATGCTATCCCCAATGATCTTTGGCTGTAATAACTGTCTTGCTAACAGACAGATTAAATAAAGAACAATAAAAATCACACCCGCTTGAAACTGATGTTCAATAAACTTAAAAATCGCCCAAGGAATCAAAATCATCCCCGTTCCTAAAAACGGAAGGACATCCCATATGCTAATAACTATTGCTAGTAAAAAAGCATAACTTTCTCCCTCAATCGCAAGTCCAATGAAGAGTAAGACAAAAATGACAACCATAATCTTCAACTGTGCCTTTACATAACCACCAAGCGCTTTAAAAACATGTTCTTTGATTAAGCCTAATTTTTCTTGAATGGACTTTGGAGCTTTCTCCTTATAAAACAAGTAAATTTCTTCTCGTTCTATCATAAAAAAATAGGCGGATAATATCATAACGATGGAAGAAACAAAGCCATTTGTAACTCCTTTCGCAACCCCTCCTGCATATTGAATACTATTTCCCCCAATTCCTTTGACCCATTCTGTCAAAACTCCCATAATACTTTGATAAAGTTCTTCTCCTTTTTGGAGTAACTCTGCTGGAATCCCAAAATGTTGTGCCTTCTCTTCTAAGAATAAATTCAGGTTATCAAACTGCACTTTAATTGAATCCAAGATATGAGGAAGATCTTTGCTTAAACTTATGATCTGCTCTACAAGGTGCCCTATCAAAAAATAAAGAACTCCTATAATAGCAGCCAATGCAATAACAATAATTAAAGCAGATCCAAATTTCTTTGGAACTTTTATTTTCTTCTCTAAAAAATTTCGCAACGGATTGGCTAATACGGAAATAATCCAACCTACAACAAATGGCCATAAAAAACCGATGACTTTAGGTCCAAGAAAAATAATCGCTACTAAAAAAAGTCCTGCCCACAAAAAATCTAAAATCAATTCAAAACAGACTTCCCATCGCCTCATCTTACTCACTCCTGTCCTACTTATAATACTATCATTATAGCCATTTTCCTAACAAGTTACAAGTTGTGTTCCTTGTCAAATCCTTTCAGAATTATTAACATTTTATGAAAAATAAGTAAGATAGTTTATTTCTATTTCTTCCCTTTATAAAACAGTCACTTTCCCTGTCTCGTAGGATAAAAAATATACTTGATAGGATAAAATCTCATCTGGTCGGACAATTGTATTATTCGCATCTTTCACGATAGCCTGTAACCGCCTCACTTCAAAGTCGCTTCCTCCTACTACAAGCAACACCTCATGAATACTGCTCGGCAGAATATAAATATCTCTTTCAAATTTCTTTGCCATCTCCCACAGCTCCTCTTCATATGTCATACAAGTCGCTCCATTTAACTCTTTTTCATTGGTTAGTACATAAAGAGAAGGTATGGTAGGCATATCGGGAACGATTCTTTGCAATACTTCGCTCATAGACATTATTTTCATTGGAAATAATACTTTCGTATTTTCCCTTGCTCTTTTTACAACATCTTCCCATGATACGTTCCAACGCTCTAGCTCTTTGTTCGTCACTAAAATAGAAGAAATGCCTTCTTCTTCCTCATAACAAAGATATCGGACCGTCAATGCTAGATCATTCCACGGAAGATAAGGTGTCGTTTCCCACAATTCATGATTCATTCCGATATTGACAAGCCGAAAGAAGAGCCGTTCCTTACAAGTATCAAAATCTAAAAATACATCAGGTACTGAAAACGTCTTTTCTCTCCCTGCCTTAAATTCTTCTGCTATCAATTGTAAGATTGTCAAAAACTCTTCTCCCTCTTCATGCCGTTCATAATAGGAATCCAAGTAAATAATAGGTGCGATGAATTGTCCTTCTTCTCGAATGACAATCCCATTTTTTCTCTTACCATTATTTTTCATAACAGAGGTCAATTCCCATTGTAATTCCTCCCCTTTTGGTAAAACCTCTCCAAGATTACATACAATCCGTTCTAAAAATTCTGTTTTATCCATAGCACTTTCTCCTTCTTCTTACTCTCCAAGTAACAAGGTAGTCTGTGCCAACAAACATTCGTTCTTTTTATTAGTATACTATATTTTATATTATTTTTCAATTCATTTTACTATTATTTTTAATATATATTATAATTTTATCATTAACAATCGTTGTGGTATCTTCGTTCAAAAATAATTAGAAACGTCCTTCTTCTCTATCTATAAATTTCTTAAAAAAGGATACTAATACTTCCATTTGCTCCTTTGTTCCAATGGTAATCCTTAAATATTGGTCAATTCTTGGTTTTTCGAAATAACGCATATAGATGTTTTCTTTTCTTGCCGCTTCAAATAATTTTTTTGCATCATATTTTTTATGAGTTGCGAAAACAAAATTTGTTTTTGACTCTAAAAATTCAAATCCTAATTGTTTGATCTCATTACAAAACCACTCTCTTGTGGCTATAATCTTCTGAATGGTTTGTTCAAAATACTCTTGATCCTCTATAGAGGCGTTTCCTAATCGAATAGAAACTTCACTCATAGTATAAGAATTATAAGAGTATTTCACGTCTTGCATGGCTCCAATTAACACTGACGAACCAATTGCATAACCGATTCTCATTCCTGCCATAGAACGGGACTTTGAAAACGTCTGCACAACCAATAAATTGTCATATTTTTCTAGCAAAGGTATGGCTGACTCCCCTCCAAAATCAATATAAGCTTCATCAATAATTACAATGCTCTCTGGATTCTCTCTTACGATTTCTTCGACAAAAGATAAGGGTTCTAAAATCCCAGTAGGCGCATTGGGATTTGGAAAAATAATCCCTCCATTGTCTTCTTTATAATCTTCCATTTGAATATGAAACCCTTGATCCAGTGGCTTTTTTTCATAAGGAATTTGAAATAACTGTGCCCAGACTTCATAAAAGGAGTATGTAATATCGGGGAAGAAAATAGGCTTTTTTGAATGAAAAAACGTCATAAATGCCATAGCCAATACATCGTCTGAACCAACACCAACAAATACCTGCTCTTCCTTCACATGGAAACGCCTAGCAATTGCCTCTGTTAATAGATGAGCCGCTGGATCTGGATATAGTTGCAAATCTTTTATCACATCCAATTGTTCCATCACTTTTGGGGAAGGTGGATAAGGGTTTTCATTGGTGTTTAACTTAATGATTCCCTCCCCCTTTGGTTGCTCTCCTGGAACATATGGTACGACTTTACGAAGATTCTTTTCCCATTCTCTCATGATTTACCTCCTATTTTTTTTGTCATTGAACTACATTACTTTATCTTGCTAATTCATTATCTTGTAAAATTATTTTCTATTATACCAAGTTTTATAAATTATGCAAGCATTTTTGCACAAAAAAATAAAACTGTTGTACGAACAAAATACAACAGTTTTTATAAAAATATGGATACTTCCATTTGGCATAACTATATAATAACTTTTTCAATTTCTTGGCTCCGATATCCAAGTTTCTCTAATGAATCACGAAATGCACTTTCCCATTCTTCTTGACTCAAAATCACTTTTTGATGATTCTTTAATATAATAACGCAAACCTTTTCGGGTTCTTTTCCTTGCATATGAACTTCATAAGACTGTTCTGGACAAAGTATCCCCATTTGCTCAAGTACTTGTAACATTCGATAGACAGTAGCATTTCCAACCGTTGGATCCACTTGATGAACATGACAACAAATCGCTTTTTTGCATTCGAATCTATGATTTAACAAAATATCAAGAATTAATTTTCTCTGTTTTGTAATACGCAATCCTTGTCTACGAAACTCTTCAAGAACTTTTTCTTTCATCTCTTCTTTTATCTTATTTTCATCTTTCACCATTTCTTCACCTTCTTGAAAGTTTATTTTCTAAATCCATAAACAAAACTTTCCCTTACTAAACTTCTATCTTGTTACCTCTTTCAAACGACTAGGCAAGTAAACGACTGGAGATTCCCATTTCTTTTAAAAATTCACATCTTAAGTTAGTCTTAAATAACTCATTGGATTTATTATACCTCATTTTAGAGTTATATGCAACTAACTTTTTTCATTTTTTAAAATATTTTTTTATATAGAAAAATCTCCTTAACAATTTCATTGTTTCTTATCAATCCTCATTTATCATAAGAAAAATAAAGTTAAAGAGATTTTTTCTTCTTTCTATTCTACTTCTTTGTAATACTATTTTTTCCACTTGGCTTTCTTAATTTTGTCATACTATCAAGTCCAATTGCTAAAGTAGACATATTATGAAGTAATGCGGAAGTGGCAGGAGCAATGACTCCTCCAAGCCCAAGGAGAATAAGACCAAAATTAAATCCAATAACAACACGATAATTTCTTTGGATTCTGGCCATTAAAAGTTCACTAATCTCCCTTAAAACAATGAGTTGTTCCAAACTATCCGATGCAATTGCAATATCTGCTACCTCTTTTGCTAGCTGAGCCCCTTCTTTCATGGCAATTCCTGCATCCGCTGCTGAAAGAGCTGGAGAATCATTAATTCCATCTCCGATCATTAATACTCTATGACCTTCTTTCTTCGCTTGTTCCACAAAGTTTGCTTTATCTTCTGGCAATACTTCTGCAAAATAGCCATCAAGATGTATTTTCTTCGCAACAGCTGCCGCTGTATATTCATTGTCACCAGTCATCATAATCAACTGTTTGAATCCTTGCTTACGAAGTTTTGCAATCACATCTCCTGCTTCTTCTCTCAATGGATCTTCAATACATAAGATTGCAGCTAACTTTCCACCAATCGCCAAATAAAGACGAGAATATTGTCGCTCCATTGATTCAATTTCTTGCTTTTCTTCTTCGGATAAAGGAATTTTCTCATCTTCCATAACAAAGTGATAACTTCCAATTAAAGCACGTTCTCCATTAATGGTCGAAACAATTCCATGAGCAACGACATATTCTACCTTTGTATGCATCTCCTTATGCTCGATGCCTTCTGTCAATGCTTGGCGCACGACTGCTCTTGCAATAGAATGTGGAAAATGTTCTTCTAAACAAGCAGAGATTTTAAGTGCTTCCTCTCTCTCATATCCATTGAACGTATGAATTTCTTTCACCACTGGCTCCGCCTTTGTTAAAGTACCAGTTTTATCAAATACAAGAGTATCCGCTTCTGCAACTGCCTCTAAAAATTTTCCACCCTTTACTGTAATATGATTTTGACTACATTCTTTCATGGCCGATAAAACAGCTAATGGCATAGATAATTTTAAAGCACAGGAGAAGTCCACCATTAAAATCGAAAGTGCCTTTGTAATATTTCTCGTTAATAATGCTGTCACAATCGTACCCGCAAGACTATACGGTACAAGGTGATCTGCAAGCCCTTCTGCTCTTGACTCTACCCCTGATTTTAATTTCTCAGATTCTTCGATCATGTCCACAATCTTTTCATAACGAGTAGCACCACCATCGCTTTTTACTTGAACAAAAAGTTCGCCTTCTTCTATTACAGTTCCTGCATAAACATAAGCCCCCTCTTTCTTTTCAACAGGAATACTTTCCCCTGTCAAAGATGCTTGATTTACCATCGCTTCACCATCGACTACATTACCATCGACTGGTATTATATTTCCTGTATGAACAATAATAACATCATCTTTTTGCACATTAGAAAATGGAATCTGCACTTCTCCTTCTTCTGTCTTTAACCAAACTTTTTCTATATTTAAAGACATGCTATCTGCAAGAGCATTAACGGACTTTTTGTGAGTCCACTCCTCTAATAATTCTCCAATCTCTAACAAGAACATAACCGAACCTGCTGTCGCAAAATCTCTTTGCCAAATGGATGCCCCAATTGCTGTTGCATCTAAGACCTCCACTTTTAGTCCTTCATTTGCTAATGTTTTAACACCTTTCCAAATGTATCCAACCGCTTTAAAACCTACAATTGCAAATCGAACAGGCTGTGGCACAAACAAACGCATGGCTACTTTCTTTGCAACTTTACTAATCATTTTTTCTTTGTATTCTTCATTAATACTAATTGTATTCGAACCTCTTATTTGAAACTGTTCTTTTGCTTTTTCAAATTCATAGGCTTTGATAATAGAAAGAATATTCTTTTTTTCTCCTTCATACCAAATAGCAACGCCTGCTGTTCTTCCATAAATTTTTATCTGTACAATTTCTTTTTGAGCTAAGAGATATTGTTCTAAAATATCTTCTTCTTCTGGAGTGAATCCACGATTTCCAAGCTGAAAACGAATTCTTCCATCAATGGAATGTTTAATCCGATATTTCATATGCTTGCCCCTTTCTTCTTTTTTGTTTTTGAATTTCTTCTATTGGCTTATTCGTTACTTGACTCGTTGCCTTCGCGTAAATGAAAAAGGCTATCTTTTTCCGTTTTCCCTTCCAAAGACAGCCCACTTATTCCTTTTTCTTATGCTTCTTCTGTTACCGTAGCTTTTTCTTCTACTTCTTCTTCACAGCCTTCATATTCTGCTTGTGCTTCTTCCGCTGCTCTTTGTTCATTCATTGCCTGTGCTTCTGCAAGAATATCTTCTGCTCTTTCTTGAACTTTCATAGAAGTTGTCATAACACAATCTTTTGCACGTAAACCTGCCGCCAATGTTTTTGTATAAAGGCTTCTTGCATCTTTACTTCCTAAAATTTTAAGACCAGCTGTTCCAAAAAGAACACCTCCTGCAAAACAACCAATTTTCTTCCATGTGCTTTCATTGAATATCATAATTCTCCTCCTTTTCACTACACATACGATGGAATACAACAAATCTCTTATTTGTGTTTAAAGCCTGTGTAAAACACCATTGCCATACAAAACATAGTCGCATATGCCCAAAACTTATGCTTCTTCATTTTATCACTTCTTTCAACGAATTTCTTTTTATTTTACAATATATTCTATAAAATTACAATTATCGGAAAGCTTATTGAGAAAAATTTTCAATAATTTCTTGTTTTTCATCACTTTCTTCGTCTCTTTCATAAATGCGATCGAAAAAATTCTTAATAGCTTTCCACGCTTCCTTCGTCTCTGGCACTAATGCTCCTGCCATCGGAAACACATGAAACATTCCTTCAAAAATAACTACTTCCACTAAAACTCCGCTTTGCTCTGCCTTCTTTGCAAAATCTTCCGTATCACTTAATAACATTTCATAACTTCCCACTTGCATATGAATTGGTGGAAATCCTGTAAGATCTCCATAAATAGGGGAAAGATAAGGATTTTTTAAATCATGATCTCCCATATAATCTTTTCGATAAAGCATACTTTCTGTTGTATTGCCAAACAAAGGATCTTTATCAAAATTTTCCTTATAGGAAGAACCGCTACAAGTAACATCCGTCCAAGCAGACATAGTAATCATCGCCTTTGGCATTTTCTTTTTTTTCTTTTTTAGCCAATGCCCTAATGCAAACGTAAGTCCTCCTCCCGCTGAATCTCCAACAACGACTATTTGCTCTTCTGTTACCCCTTTTGCCAAAATCCATTGGTAGGCATCAATACAGTCTTTAAGAGCGGCTGGAAATGGATGTTCTGGCGCTACTCGATAATCTGGTGTGACAACCGTTGCTCCTTCGTTTGCTTCACTATACTTTATGGCAAAGTTGCGATACGCATTTTTCATAGGCCCAATATATCCACCACCATGCAACTGTAAGATCCATAAATCTCCTTCTTTTTTTCTAGGAGAATGTACTTCTAATGTGTAATTCTTTCTTTTTATCTTCTCCCATACATATTTTCTTGGACATTTCCACTCCATTTCTTTTGGATTGGCCCTTAACTCTCCTGTCTGTATTTTTCTTCCTAAATGTTCCGTCGCCGTTACATCTGCCATAATAGCACGAACAAGTTGCCCTCGAACACTTCCTTCTTTCCATTCTTTTCTCATATATGAAATCTCCGTAATAATTCATCCTTCGCCTTTGTGTTTCCAAATACCATAGTTCCTAGAAAAATAACAAAAGATATAAAAATTGCGATAAATGTTGGAATCGGTTTTGTAATCCAATGTTTTAAATATAAAATCAATGGCCATAAACTTAATAGCAATAATTGAATCTGATAGAGTAAATAGCTTTGCCAATTCATAAAGTTTGCCGCCATTAAAATTAAGATAGCTCCATCGGCAATTAAAATTAATGCAGGAAATGCGAAATTTACGGACCAACCTGTGTATCCATCCACTCTCCAGTCGATAAATACAAGTAATACTTGTGTCAAAATCAACTGCAACATAATTTTCGCCCCTACATTTACATTGTTAAAAATACAATAGCGAATAGCAAACCAAGAATAACAAACAATACCAATCGGAAGAATACTCCAAAATTCTCCCTTATAATAGAAAAGATTAATGGCAAGCATGGCTACGCACACGATAATAGCTAAAAAGAAAAAGATATTTAAAACAAAACGATAGGCTTTCCGCTTCATTCGGATATCTGGATATGAGTCTTCCCCTTTTCTTTCATCTTCTTTTATTCTATTTTGACAAAAAGGACATACTTTCGTCTCATCTAAAATTTCAACTTTACAGTGCTTACAATACGCCACTCCTCTTCCTCCTTTCTCATTCTTCTTCTCTCTCATAATAAATTCCATTTGTCATAATCGATACGGGAATCCCATCATTTGCAAGATTTCGATAAAAGACCTTTTGTATCGAAACATCTTTTAATACCGAACTAAAAGTCATAGTCATTGTCTCTCCATAAGAACAAGCTCCACACTTAACCTCTTGTTTTTTTGATGCTCCCATAATTAATGTGACATTTTCCACCCGTTTTGCATAAGGTTCTCGTAATTGAATGGCTCCAATATTCGAAAGAGTTGTTGTAAATGCTTTGATAGAATTTCTATAAATCCATTTGACTGCTATATTTTTTATAAAAAGCGGAACTAAACGAACCACCCATTTTTTTTCATTTGACACATTATAAGAAATGAGTTTCTCCAAACTTTCTTTATTTAATTGTTCTTTAAAATCTTGTTTTACTTGTTCTAATATTTCTTCAAAACGATACTCTCTCTCTTCAAACGCCATTCCAACCCCAATAACTCCAAAAAAGTTTCTTGTAGTGGTTGACTCAAAGTATTGTCTTAAATTGACTGGTACATTGACTCGAATTGGCTGTCCATTTGGCTTTGCCTTATAATAAGCTTCATAAATAGAAAAAATTAAAACAGCAGTTAAATAT